>SXGS01295937.1_pt1 | contig 72758 bp, 56 predicted proteins | sample 3174681 | NCBI WGS metagenome assembly SXGS01 (sample SAMN11356861, study PRJNA531348) | freshwater metagenome | isolation source: freshwater sample F1-80 | place: China: Fuxian Lake, Yuxi | collected 2017-12-25
ATAGATGAAGTTGTGGCTGGGCGCGTTGGTCCCGGCGTCCCAACTGTCGAACTGGTGATACTTCGGCATGGTGGGATCGGGCTTGGGCGGCGTGGCCCCGAATTTCGCTTTCGCCGGTGCGCCATCCAGATGCGGCCGGCCAATGGCTTGCCGGCCGTCCTGGTTGTACAAGAAGAACGACATGGAAGGCCGCGGGCCGAATTGATCAGGCAGAGCGATCGGCTGCCGCAGCGTCATCAGCGCCGCGGTCCAGCGATTGTCGAGCAAGTACGTGGTGCGGAATTCGGCCACTTCCTGAATCAACTCGTGACTCGGCGAGGCCGTATCGATGTGTTCGTTGTGATGGAACGACGTGCCGATGCGAAGATCCGCGCCGCGGCGGATCGCGGCCGCCAGCGCATCGGCGCTGCCGGCGGTCACCTGGCGTTTCGAGTCCAACCGATAGAGACAGTTCCAGCCGGCCGGCGATGCCGCTGCAACTGGAGTTTGGGACAGTGCCACCGCGGCCGCGGGCAACAGGGCATCCCCGAGGAACTTGCGCCGCTTCGACATCGCTTTCTCCTTGTCTCTCACCGCAGTGCCTTCTCCAAATCGGCCCGCGCCTCCGTCACCAGACGATTACCGTTCCCGTAAAAGACATCTTCGATCTGTGCGCGCGACAGGCCCGCGTACCGCGCCGCGCGGCGGATAGCCCGCAGCATCTCGTAGCGAACGAAGGTCATGCGGCCGTCGCAATGGGTGGGCTTCGCCGAAAAGTTGTTGCTATCCAACTGCTCCCATCCGTACCCCCACGCGATGTACTTGCCGCGCGTGATTCCGACCGGAATATCGTCGGATCCATAGCAGAAGCGGTGCGTCCCCAACTGGGAAAACGTCACGAAGAAGGAATCCGCCTCGCAAACCGAGGAGCTTTCAAACCAGAGGTTCGGCAGGTCGCGCAACCGCGGCGCGGCCTTTTCGATCGCCCAGGCCGAATAGCTACGGGCGTTGTGCAGCAGCAGCCACCGAAGGCGCGGATACTTGCGCGTGAGCCGCTCCATGTCCGCCAGATTCTCCGGATCGGAAATGGCCAGGCGCTTGGCGACATGCAGCGCCATGATCAGCCCGTATTGATTGGCGACTTCGAGGTGCGGCTCAATCAGAAAGTCAGTGATCCGGGCTTGCCGCCAGTTCTCGCCGCCGGCGTACCACATGTACGGCTTGAAGCCGATGAAGCGGTGCTTGCGGACCTGTTGATCGACGAGCGCCGCCGGCAGATCCGGTTTCACCACCATGGTGCACACGCCGCGCGGAGTGCTGTTCTTCACCTGCGCGGCGGCCCACTCGTTCTGGTTCAGGCAATCGCATTGCCGATGCGGAAACGGCAGTACGAACGGGATCACTTCGCGGCCGGGGTAGAGGATCGCGTTGCACTGCCGCAGCGTCTGCATCGTCGATACCTTCTCCAGCGCGCCGGTGCTGAGTTTGGCGCCGCGGCTTTGGTCGCGGGCGGGGTCGAGATTGAAGCGGTCGAGCCCCAGATGCGAGTGCATGTCCCACATGCGTTTGGGGACAAACTCGTCGAGTTCCTCCTGCCAGATGCGCCGGTCAAGATCGTTGACGTCCAGCACGGCCGCAACGTCCACGGGCCTGTCGGCCGCCGGCGCGGGGGCGGCGAGAGCGGCGGCGCCGCCCCCGAGAATGGTTCTGCGCGGGATGGTTGGCATGACGGCCCCTCTATTCTATTTCGCTCGGGATCATTTCGGCGCTTCGAAGACCTGGATCTCGCGCAGGATCGTCTCGCGAGCCGCCTCCGGCGCCGTCACCCCACCCGGATCCTGTTTGGGGGCCCCGGGCGCGGCGCGCCTGCCTTCATCGCTGGAGCGCGTGATCGCGAGGCGGATCGCCTTCGTCCGCACGGGCGCGAAAGTGTGCACGTACTCAAACTGCTTTTCCAGAGTGTCCGGATGCCGTTGCTTGGCGTCGAAGTCGCGGTAGCGCGGCGCGTTCCGCACCGGTGGAATCAGATCCACCCACTGGCGGCGGCTCTTCTCATATTGCAGGCGATAGTCCAGCGGCACGCACTCGGTGGACGGCTGCTTCGAGATCGCCGGCGCGCCCGGATGAATACGGATCTCGTCGATGCGGCGCGGTTTGCTCCAACGGAGCTCCACCCAGGCCGGCATGGTCCGCAGAGTCAGCAGGTTGGTGACGTGGTCGTCACGGAGGACGCGGTCAGGGGACAGGTCGGTGGCCGATGCGGCTACTTGCGCGCCTTCCTCTCTGGTGGCGATGTTCTTCTTCCCTCCCGGGCTGGCGGCGGTCCAGCCGTTTACGCGATTCAGATCCAGCCGGTTGCGCAGGTCTGAGTCAAACGGCGCGTTGGCGATCGCGCGGTCCGCGTTCAGAGCGCCGGTCAGATTCACTCTCCAATTCACCAATCCCAGGTCGCGCGGGTCGGACGCGCCTGGCGTGGTGCGCACCGCACGCTGCGCCCCGCCGTAAGAGGTGAGAAGCGACCCGTCAGGCAGCAGCACCGAACTGGACGACTGCACCTGCGCGATGTAGGCGGCGTCGGCGCCCTTCACCTGTCCTTTCCAGGTGGCCAGAATGTAGCGATGGTCCAGGTCCCAGGTTTGACCATGGTCGCGGCTCACCACGGCCTCAACGCCCATCTGCGGAAAGCCATCGGGCGAGGTTGGATAACCGCGCCTCACCACGTACGTGATGACAATTTCGCCACCAGGCAGAACCACGAAGCTGGGATGATGGTGTCCCCAGTCAAAGAGGGGCTTGATGTCAGACCAGGTCCGGCCGTCGTCCTTCGAGATGGAAGTCCCCATGCCTGAGTAGTTGTCGTAAACGAGCTTCCGGAACCGGCGCGGCGAATCGCTCCGGCATGCGGCAATCAGATCGCCGTTTCTGGCGCGGGTGACCGTGATCTCGTTCCACCCCTTCCATTGCGGAACCATGGTGGTGGCGCTCCAGGTAATGCCGTTGTCCGTGCTGAAGCGGATCACGCCTTGCGAGTAGCCGCCAGCTTCCCAATCGCCGATCGACACATAACCGGTTTCAATCAATCGCGAGCCGTCGAGATAGAGTGGGTCCCACGTGATGAAGTGCTGCTTGGGGAAGGCCGGTGGGCGGGGCGCTTGCCGCCAGGTGTGGCCGAAGTCGCCGCTAAACCAATTCCAATCCGTGGTTCCTTCCGAAATGGTCAGCATCGCTTTGCCGGCGCCCAGGTAGGTGAGGCTGGTGGCGCCGGGCGTGTCCGGTTTGCCGCTTGCATCGACGTGCATGTAGGCAGGCGAGCTCCAGGTGGCGCCGCCATCGCGGCTGCGCGACAGGAGTGCGCGCGTGGGGCGCTCGCTGAGAAAGAGCATGAGCAGTTCGTTCTTCTCCGGCATGTGGATCAGGTAGGGCATTTGCACGGAGCGCCCCCAATCCTGGCTGGCGAGTTGCGCGCGGCCCGGCAACGCAATCGGCTTGGCTTGGCCGTTCAGTTGCCGGATTTCCTGAGGTTTCCACTGCGCGCAAACGGGGGGCGGCTGGAAGGCCAAAGCTACGGCAAGGCACAGCACTTTCGAGTGGCGCGCGTCGCCCATTTCAACTCTCATGGATTCCCCTTTGGCGGCCTAGCCGGATCTGGATTTCTCAGTCTACCGGCATTGACGATGTGTGAAATGTTGGCGTTCGGGGCCGGAGTTGCCGAGGCGGTCTATAGTGGCGGCTGGCGCCCGGAAGGCGCGGACCACTCCCCACCGGGCCAGCGATACTCGATCTCCAATTCGATATCGCTCACGACCAACTTGCATTGCGACCACGGCTGTTCGAAGTCCGGATTGCGCGCGGTGAGCCGGATCTCGATCGCGTTGTTGCCCAGCCGCGGCAGGGCCGCGGCAAGATCGTAGTATTGCCACGTCAGCAGACCGCCCACGGTGGCGTGGGGCATGTGCTGACCGGGCCGGATCGGATTCGACGGACCCTGAACACTCGACCCGTTCATGGTGACTTCGATCTCGTCGGCGCCCGTCAGGTTTTCAATCAGCAGGCATAGGCGGACCGACGACAACCGGTCGCGGTTGGCGGCAAGGTCGTCGCCGACCGGCAGGCTGACCGCGACAGGCTGCCCCCGTCGGAGTTCGGCGGGAATCACGCGCGGCAGTTCGCAGTAGGGCCATGAGCCCGCGCCCTTCTCATTCCGGCGGCCGGCGGCATAGCGCTTGTTCTTGCGGCGAAGAATGGCGGGGTCGTGCAGTTCGTTCAGCCCCGGCGTTGTGTTCACGTTCCGGCCCCGATCCGGCCAGTTGAAGAGGTAGATTCCATCCGCGCCGGCGTGCCAGAAATTCGCGGCCGCCGCACGGGCGCGTTCGAGATCCACCCACTGGAGCCCGGGTGCACCGCCTTCGGTGGCAATCCCGGAGCGATAGGATTCCTCGATGCAGGGATAGATCCGGCATCCGGTCCCCTTGCCGGCGGCGATCCACCCGGAAACGTCCGCGTCGAGCGTCATGGCGAAGAACGGAGAGGGGACCAGTTGATTCACGAGTCCCTCCCGCGCCCAGCGCGGAGCGTCGAGGCCGATGACCGCGGCTCCGGCAATGGTCCAAGGGACGCGCGCGGAGAGCCCGATGTAGCGGCCGCGGGCGCGGCCCAACCGGTCGAGCGTGCGCCGGATTTCACGAACGTAGTCCGTCATCACCGCGGTCATCGCGGGAACCTGTGACTTCTTGAAGAAGTACGGGCAGCGCATGAAGTCGAGCTCGATGCCATCGATGTTGTACCGGCTAGCGGCCTCTTCCGCGATCGCGATCCGGTAGCGGCGCACCCCTTCGTGCGCGAAATCCTGGAAATCCATGGCGGCTTCCGAAACCGGTTGCCCTTCGGGCCAGCCCTCGAGCCCATCCCGGCCGATGCGCCACTCGGGATGCTCGCGCCAGAAGCGGCCCGCCATGAAGTTCAGAAAATGTTTCGGGTCGGCGGTGGACTCACCCCGCACGTGATGCTAGTCGTTCTGGCGGATGTGAATCCAGATGTCGATGCCGGCTTCATGGGCGCCATCCACCATCAGCTTCATCGGATCGTGGCCTTGCTCGATGAGTCCCCGGATGGCGCGAATGTTCCGCCACCACCAAGAGGATTCGAGCTTGACGCCGGCGCCCTCGCGCAGGCTGTCTCCCACCACCTCTCCGCCCGGCACGCGGGTCGGATAGTTCATCACGTACAGGCCGTTCATGCCGATCGGCCAGGAAAGCGCATCGACTCGCGTGCCGGCGATCTGCGCGACCGTGGCGTCGACGAATTGCCGCGGCGTCAGGGGCGGCTCCCACACGCACGGGCCGCCTCCGTCGTCGTTGTAGATCAGCCGGTAGCGGCGCGGCTCCATGGACGGCGCCGCGGATTGCTGCGCGGCCGAGGCGGCGGCAAGCGGCGCGGCCCCACCGGCGGCGGTCAGGAAATTCCTGCGGTCCACCTTCGGCATGGCGCTATGCCAGCAGCTTCCGGACCACGTTGCCCGCAACGTCGGTCAGGCGGAAGTCGCGGCCCATATGGCGATAGGTGAGCGCCGCGTGGTTCATGCCGAGACAATGCAGTATCGTCGCGTGCAGGTCATGCACGTGGATGCGGTCCGCGGTCACCTGCAACCCGAAGTCGTCGGTTGCCCCGATCACCTGGCCGCCCTTGATGCCGCCTCCCGCCATCCATAGGCTGAAGGCGAACGGATGGTGATCGCGGCCGACCCCGACGCTCTTGTCCGGACTGTCGGCCTGAACCATCGGCGTCCGTCCGAACTCGCCGCCCCAAATCACCAGCGTCGAATCGAGCAAGCCGCGTTGCTTCAGATCCGTGAGCAGCGCGGCCACCGGGCGGTCCGTCTGATCGCAGAGCGTTTTCAGCTTGCGGTCGAGATCGTCGTGGTGATCCCAGTTGCCGTGCATCAGTTGCACGAAGCGAACCCCGCGTTCGACGAGGCGGCGCGCCAGCAGGCAATTGCGCGCGTAAGGATTCTTCCGGCCGGCATCGACTCCGTAGAGTTCCAGAATGTGGGCCGGTTCCTTGGACAGGTCCATCAGTTCCGGAGCCGACTGCTGCATCTGGAACGCCAGTTCATAAGACGCGATCCTCGACGCGATCTCGACATCTCCGGTTTCCGCCTGGCTCATCCGATTCAGATCGCTCAATCCATCGAGCGTTGCGCGCTGCAACTCGCCGTTGACTCCGCGCGGATTCGACAGATACAACACGGCGTCGCCGGCGCCGCGCAGGGGCACGCCCTGGTAACTCGACGGGAGAAAGCCGCTGGTCCAGTTGCCCGTGCCGGCGCCCGGCGCATTGGATCCGGATCGCATCACGACGAAGCCGGGCAGATTCCGCGACTCGTTGCCGAGCCCGTAGTTGACCCACGCACCCATGGAGGGCCGGCCTACCAGCGGCGATCCGCAATTGAGCATGAGCTGACCCGGGTGGTGGTTGAACTGATCGGTGAACATCGACCGGATGAGGCAGATGTCGCCGGCGCGGGAAGCCAGATGCGGCATCCAGTCGGAAAGAGGGATTCCGCCGTGGCCGTGGGGAGTGAAAGTACGAGAGCTTGCGACCACCTTGGCGGTTGGCTTGATGAAGGCCAGCCGCAGGTTCTTCGTCATCGACTCGGGCAGAGCCCGTCCCTCGTACTTCTTCATCGCCGGCTTGGGGTCGTACAAGTCGATATGACTGGGACCACCATCCATGAACAGGAAGATGACGTTCTTCGCTTTCGCCGCGAAGTGAGGAGGCAGGCCACCCGGACCGCGGCCCTCGGCGGCCATCAGTTGCGAGAGCGCGATCGTGCCCAGCCCGGCGGCGCAACGCTCCAGGAATCGGCGGCGGGAGTGAAGTTCCCGAAAGTGTCGCTGGTCCATGCGGATCACCCTCGCGTGATGAACTCGTCCAGATTGAGTAGCAGCCGGCCAATACCCACCCAAGGCGCGGCTTCGGTTGGCGCGATGCCGTCGAGATCGCGCGCGGGGAAGATGGATTCCACTAGCGACGGGTCCTTCTCGAGAATCTCGACCTGTTGGCGATGGAAGCGAACCAGCCGGTCCAACTCTTCGGCGCGGGGCTCGCGGGCGAGACTGACTCGAAACGCGAACCGCAGGCGATCCTCCACCGAGCGGCTCTCCGATCTCAAAATGCGCACGGCCAGCAGTTGCGCGGCTTCGAAGAATGAGGAATCGTTGAGCAGATTCAACGCCTGTAAGGGTGTTGTGGAACGCTCCCGGCGGCTGCATGCCACCATCGAATCCGGCGCATCGAAGTTCGTCATCTGGGGATGCGGCGAAGTGCGGAGGAACAGCGTGTAGAGGCCGCGGCGGTAGCGCTCGGCGCCCGTGCTCTCCTTCCACTTCGAGCCGCTGCCGTAGGCGAGGTCCAGCACTCCGGCCGGCATCGCGGGACGCGCGCTCGGGCCGCCGATTTCAACGTTGAGCAGCCCGGCAGCGGAGAGAGTCGCGTCGCGGATGAGTTCGGCGGAGAGGCGGAGCCGGCTTTGCCGCGCCAGCAATGAATTTCCGGGATCTCGCGCGGTGAGTTCCGGGCGCGCCTTCGAGGACTGGCGATAGGTGGCGGAAGTCACGATGAGGCGGTGCACTTTCTTCATCTCCCAGCCGCCCTGCATGAATTCGGCCGCAAGCCAATCGAGCAGTTCCGGGTGCGTGGGAGGTTCGGCGCGTACGCCGAAGTCTTCCGAAGTTGCCACCAGACCGCGCCCGAAGAATTCCTGCCAAGCTCGATTCACCGTGACGCGCGCGGTGAGCGGGTTGTCGCGCGACACCAGCCACTTGGCGAGCGTCAGGCGCGAAGCGCGCGGGTCCGCCGGCATGGGATTGAGGACCGCAAGCCCGGCGGGCTGGACCTCGATTCCGGGCTGGCGAAAGTCGCCCCGGACGAGAATATGCGACTTGCGCGGCTCCGGGCGTTCGGCGAGGGTCTGCGCTTCGGATAGATCCTGGCAGCCCGCCTTCAGTTGCCGCAGCTTCTCGTTCAGCTCTTTGAACTTCAGCTTTTCGAGTTCCTGTTTGGTAGCCACCCGCGAGTAGTTCCCGATGAAGAAGTCCGTGATCTTGGCGTTCCATTTCGCGGACCTTTGCGCGGCCGGGATTCGCATCTGCTCCTGCCCGCCATCGACGTAAAGCCCGAAGATGTCCCAACTGACGTCGTAGAGCGTGTCGACGCCCGGTTGCCCGGCGGCAAGCAGCATTTTGCGCTCCCAATCCGGCTGCAGCCCGGCGGCGTTGTACTCGGCGAGCAGCGCCCCGCGTTTCGCCTCGCAATCGGGTTGGCGCTGGAGATAGGCGGCCAATTCACCCGGAAGCGGAGCTTCGATGTTCGCTTCGCCGGCCGAGTTGAAAAACGCCGTGAGCTGATAGAACTCGCGCTGGCTGATGGGATCGTACTTGTGGTCGTGGCAACGGGCGCAGCCTACGGTGAGTCCGAGCCAGACAGTGCCTACGGTGCTGGCGCGATCGATCACCTGCTCGACGCGGAACTCCTCGCGGTTCACTCCGCCTTCGCGGTTGGTCAGGGTGTTCCGGTGAAATCCGGTGGCGAGTTTTTGTGCCAAGGTGGCGTTGGGGAGCAGGTCCCCCGCCATTTGCTCGATGGTGAACCGGTCGAACGGCATGCCATTGTTGATCGCGCGAATCACCCAATCGCGCCACTTCCAGGCGTCTGGCCGGAGGTTGTCTTTTTCGAAGCCATCGCTATCGGCGTAGCGAGCCAGGTCGAGCCAGTGACGAGCCCATTTCTCGCCGTAGTGTTCCGAGCGGAGAAGGCGGTCGACGACGTGTTCGTAGGCATCGGGCCGCGGGTCTTTGACGAACGAGGCCACTTCCTCGGGGGATGGCGGCAGGCCGGTCAGATCGAGGCTTGCCCGGCGGATTAGCGTCGAGCGCTCCACTTCCGGCGATGGGGCGATGCCTTCGGCTTCGAGCTTGGAGAGCACGAAGGAATCGATCGGATTCCGGGCCCAGCGACGATCGCGCGCGGGCGGCACAGGTGGTCGGACAGGAGCAATGAAGGCCCAGTGGGTGGCCTTGGGTTTCACCGCGGAGACCGTGGCGGCGCTGGCCGGCCACTGCGCGCCCTGGCCGATCCAGTCGCGAACCAACGCCACTTGTTCGGCGGTCAAACGCGGACCGGCCATCGGCATCGCCTTCTCCTTGGCGGTGCCGTCGATCAGCGCGATGAGCCTGCTGGCGGCGGCGTTGCCCGGTTTGATCACGGCGCCGGAATATCCGCCGGCAAGCGCCGCCTCCCGGGAGTCCAGCCGGAGGCCGCCGAGTTGCTTCGTTCCGGCGTGACAGGCGTAGCAACGCTGTTTGAAGAGGGGCTCGATCTGCTTGCGGAAATCCACCGCGGCGGGCGGAGAAGCCCAGCAATGGCAGGCCGCCGCTATCGCCGGCCATATCCACCGTGCGATCCGTATCAGGTCCAGTGACATGGTTCCCCTACGCGACTCGCGGCACGCCGCATTCGATCAGCATCCGGCGGACTCGCTCGCGATAGTGCGGCCGCACGTCGCGGGTGGGAGGCCGGCAGCGGCTGGAATCGAGCCCCACGAACTCCATGCAAAGCTTATCCAGGTATCCGTCGCCGCTGGTGTACCGCTCCATCTCTTTCCAAAGAGTGTGGTATGGCAGAGCGACGCGGGCCAGTTCGAGTTGCGCTTCCCGATAGCGTCCGCTTTCGAGAAGATCCCACAGAGCCACGCCCCATTGCGGCCAGTAGTTGCACGCATGGACTTCGATGGAGCGCGCACCGAGGATATGGCTGGTGACGAAGCGGACCTGATTATCGATGATGCTCAGCCGGCCGGCGAACTGCACGATGACCTGCTCGAACTCCATGTAGTCCGAAGTGGGCGTGGCCCACTTCAAGCCGATTACGTTCGGCACGTCGACAAGGCGTTCCACGAGCCCGCGCTCCACGGCGGAACTCGACGTGTAGGTGTTGTAGACGATGATTCCGATGTCAGCCGCATCGGCGGCGGTGGTGACGAACTCGTGGAAGTCGTCTTCGGTCGCCTGGAAGTAGAAAGGCGGAGAAACCTGGATGTATTCGGCGCCTATTCGGTGGGCCGCGCGAGCCAGCGTTGCCAGCTCTCGCGTGCTGGTGGTCTGCGCGCCCATCACGACCGGGATCCGTCCACCGGCTTCTTCGATCACCGCCGCGGTCACTTCGATGCGCTCGTCCAAGGACATCGTGCTGAAGCCGCCAGCGGCGCCGCGAGCGAGCAGCACGCCGTTGCCGGTCCGCAATCCACCATCGAGCAGAAAGCGAACATGGCGGCGGATGCCGGCGAGGTTGACCGCGAGGCTGCCGTCCACGAAGAGAGTGGGCACGGTTACGTAGCAGCCGGAAAGGCGAGTGCGAGCGATTGCTTGGTTCATGCTGTTGCCGGCGGCCGGGCGCCGTCCCCCTGAATTCCGTCGGCCCCGTGTCCCTTTACCAGGCCTCTGAGGCTTTCCGGGCTCATCGCCGGGAATCCGAGGCTGAACAGGTAGCCGAGCAGCATCGTTAGCCCCAGTCCCAGCGGCGCGTATAAGAAGAAAGACGTTCGAGTGAACGTGCCGGCGTAGATCACGATCAGAAGGCTGACCAGTGCGCCGAGGCTCGTCCCTTGCCAGTTGGCTCGAAGCGTCAAAATACCCAGCAGAAAGATCCCCAGCAGAATTCCGGTAAAGAAGCTATTGGTCTTGGCCGAAATCTCGAGCACGGTTCCCAGTCTGCCGACGAACAGGCCCATAACGGTCGCGGTGACGCCCCAGAACAGCGACATCCAGCGCGATACGCCGAGGTAATGGTGCGCGGGAGCTTCGCGGCGGATGAAGCGCTGATAGAAATCGACGAGCGAAGCGGTGGCAATCGAGTTCACGCCGGAACTGATGCTCGACATCGTGGCGGCCATGATGCCCGCGATCACGAGTCCGGAGATGCCCGGCGGAAGCGCGGTGATGACGAAGTACGGCAGGACCCGGTCCGGACTGAAATTGGCCGGGAGTCGATCGGCGTGCTTCTGGAAGTAGGCGAAGATCCCAAGGGAAATGAGGAACAGCAAGGTCGTCGCCGGACCGTCGATGAAGGCGTTGGCGATCACCGAGCGGCGGCTGGACCGAAGATCCTTGGCGGTGAAGTAGCGTTGAAGAACCACTTGGTCGACTCCGTACGATGCGAGGTTGATCACGAGATAGCCGGATACGACACTCCAAACGGTGATGTCGATCGTGGGATCCAGTGTCCAGTCGGCCATTTGCGTCTTTCCGGCCTCGGCGGCGATCGAATAAATCTGTCCGGCATCCCAGCCGAAGTCCATCAGCACGTAAACGCCGATGAACAAGACACCGGCCATGAACACCGCTGCCTGGGCGACGTCGGTCCAGATGACGCCCTCCATCCCGCCCAGCATCGTGTAGAGAGAGGTGCCAAGCCCCAACGCGAGCGAGCAGTAGACTTGCGAAACGCCGGTGATTTCGGCCAGCGCGATCGAAGTCGCGTAGATCATCGTCGCCAGCCAGCACAGCCGCAAAAAGATGAACAGCACGCTGGCGATGCTCCGTACCAGCGGATTGAAACGCTTTTCCAAGTACTCGTAGGCCGTGTAGACCTTCAGGTTGTAATAGAAGTTGACGAACAGGTAGAGAACCAGAGGCGTAATCAGAACCAGCGTGATGACGTTCGGATAGAGCATCAGGTTCTGCTTGTATATGTAGGCGGCAACGCCCATGTAGCTGACCGCGCTGGTGTTGGTGGCCATGATCGAGATCGCCACCGGCAGCCACGACATCTTCCGGCCGGCCAGCAGAAAATCCTCGGTGTCCTGTTGCCGGCGCCCGAAATAGCTGCCGAGCGCGATCGACCCGATGAAGTAGATGGCCAGTACGGTCCAGTCCAATGCGCCGAAATGTCCCAATTCATGCTCCCAGAAACTCGTCCATCGCCCGCCGGCGGCATCGACGGCTTCGAACAGCGCTTCCCGGTCGATCGTCAACGGCGGCACGATCTTGAAGGATCCCATGCCCGTGAGAAACATCATACACGCAGCGGCGAGGGTGTTCTTTTCGAATGCACCGAATCTAAGCGTCCGCGGCCATTGTGCACTTCGGCATGACGTTGCGATCCTCACGCGCTGAGTGCTCATCGTCGCGGTCTGCCTGGTTCGATCCAGCCGGCCTGGCTAGTACAATGCAACGTGATGCGTGGGTATCCGCCTGGGCACGAAGCGCCAGACAGCCACTGCAACGATCCGGCCCGCCGCGCCCTCAACCCGGCGTGACCGTGCACGGATAGGAAAGGGAGACGGAATGAAACCAAGCCGGCGCCAACTACTGCAACTCACGGCAACAGCGGCGGCCGCCGCCAGTCCAGCCGTGGGAAAACCCGCGAAGCGGCGGACGCTCTACTACAACGACGCCCGTCACTACTACCTTTTCGTGTTCGAGCCTCCGATGCGATTGGAAGACGCATGGCGTCCGATCGACGAGGTCGCGGGAACGGCCGTCGACACGTTCGTGTACGGAGTGGAGCGAGGTGACGGGCTCTTCTACCCATCCAAAGTGGGAATGCGTTTCGGCGCGGATATCCAGCCGTTCACGCTGTCGGCCTATTGGCGGGTCTGGCGGAACATGCAAAGCCTGATGGACCGTGGTCTGGATCCGCTCGAGGTTCTTCGCGATCGCGCACGGGCGAAGGGGCTCGACTTCTTCGCGAGCATTCGCATGGCGAGCCACGGCGGCATGAATCCGAAATTCAAAGTCACTGAAGGCGGCAGAGGCCTGGCCCATCCGGAACTGCGCGAGCATCAGTTCGCGGTTCTCGAGGAGTTGGTGACGCGCTACGGAGTGGATGGCATCGAACTCGATTTTGCCGCGGCGCCCGGCGGCATGCCTCCCATCGTCCGCAAGGAAGAGGCCAAGGCTTTCACGCCGGTTCTGACGGAGTACACCGGGCGGATCGCGCGCATGGCTCGGGCAAGACGCGGCAAGCCGTGTCACGTCGCGGCGCGCGTTTATCCGGCCGAGGCGATGTGCCTGGCGCAGGGAATGGATGTCCGTGCGTGGCTGCGGAGCAACATCGTCGATTCGGTCACGCCGATGCTCTATGCCGATTTCAATCTCGATCCGGACATGCCGTTCGATTGGTTGACGAGCGAAGCCAAGGCCACCAACGCCGCCGTCTACCCGATGCTGCAGCCGTATGCGCGCGACGAGGCGACGGGCTCGGCCGTGCGGATCGCGCCGGCGCCAGAAGTGATGCGGGCCGCCGCCGCCAACTACTGGGATCGTGGAGCGGACGGTCTCTACACGTGGTTCATGAATTGGCCTCTCGGCAACGCCGAACGGCGAATGCTGACCGAACTCGGAGACCCGGATTTGATCCGGCGCGAAACCAAGCGCTACGTCTTGCGCCGGCGTTCCAAGCAAGCCACCGAACTCGGCTACGGAGCGGCACTGCCAGTGGAAATCCCGTCGGCGAATCCGGATCGCGCCTATCCAATCCGCTTCCACGTCGCGGACGATGCCGCCACGACACAGCCTCGCGAAGTGGTGCTGCGAATCCTGGTGACGAATCTGGTGACCGCGGACGAGTTCCCGGTGAAGTTGAACGGACAGTCGCTCGCGGGGGAGCCGGTCGCCCGGAGCGCGGGCAATCCGGTCAGCCCGTATTCGGCTCTGTGGCTCGACTTTCGCCTTCGGCAAATCCGGCCTCGCCGCGGAGAGAACTTGTTGGAAGTGTCCCTGGACAGACGGCCCGCGCAACTACAGGGTGGCGTCACGGTGGAACAAGTGGAACTTGTGATCGATTATGGAACCTATGCATGAGATCGCCGCGGCGCGGATGCTTGCCGGTTACGACGCCACCCCGTTGCGAGCAGCTTGACAGGCGGCGGCACTATACTCTTTTCGTGCCTATTTGTGCTGGAGTGTGCGTCCGGCGACGATCCGCCGGACTCCTTCTTTTATCGCTGGTTGCCGCCGTCTCTTGCTCTCCGCCGGGCGGGCGGCTGGGAATTTCGGTCACGGATCCGGTCCACCCCGTGTTGATCCGAAATCCTCACAACGTCCTTCTCCAGGTGACCGTGAACGCCGCCGCCGAGGCCGAACTCACCTCCATGGAGTTCTCGACCGATGGTACGACCAGCCTTGCCGGCCTGAAGGATTTCGAACTTTTCAGCACGGGCGCGAAAGCTGAGTTCGCGGCGGAGAACCGTTTCGGCGAAGTGGAGCCGCCAGCCAAGACTGTGGCGTTTCGCGGCAAGCAAACGCTGCGCCCCGGCGCGAATGTCTTCTGGCTCTCATGCCGTCTCGAGCCATCGGCGGATCTGTCGCACACGGTGGCGGCGAGCCTGCTAACGGTGAACGGAACGGCCGCGGGGGCCGCCGCCGCGAGGCCCAAGCGAATCGGGATCGCCCTTCGCCGCCACATGGACGACAACGTGCACACCTACCGGATTCCCGCGCTGGCGACCTCTCCCCAGGGAACGCTGCTGAGCGTCTACGACATGCGGCGCCGCAAATCGCGCGACCTGCAGGAAGACATCGACATCGGGCTGAGCCGAAGTGGCGACGGCGGCAAGACGTGGGAGCCGGTCAAGGTCATCATGGACATGGGCGCCTACAACGGCAAGCCGCAAGAGGAAAACGGCGTCAGCGATCCTGGCATCGTCATCGACCCGCAAACCGGCGAGATCTTCGTCTTCGCCGTTTGGATGTGGGGCAAGCCGGGCAAGCACCAATGGGAAAAGGACGGCTCGGAACCGGGCTTCGAGACCGGCAAGAGCGCGCAGATGATGATGGTCCGGTCCCGCGACGACGGCTTGACGTGGAGCAAGCCCGAAAATCTCACGCGCAAGTTGAAAAAGGAAGCGTGGTGGCTGCTGGCGCCGTCGCCGCAGCAGGGGATCCATCTCGCTAACGGCACGATGGTGATGCCCATTCAGGGCCGCGACGAAAAGGGAGACACGTTCGCCACGATCATGTCGAGCGGCGACCACGGCGCCAGTTGGACCGTCGGAACTCCCGCGTACAGCGGCGGCAACGAATGCCAGGCCGCGTTGTTGAGCGACGGGTCCATCATGCTCAACATCCGCAACGACCATGAGCGCTTCCGCGCCGTGTACGTGACAGCCGATCTCGGCAAAACCTGGAAGACGCACCCGTCCAACCGCAACACACTGATCGAGCCGAACTGCAACGCCAGTCTGCGCCGGGTGACGGTCACGAAAGGCGCCGAGTCCAAGTCCGTACTGTTGTTCGCCAATCCCCATTCGCAAAAGGCGAGGACCCATCACACGATCCAGGTCAGCTTCGACGACGGTCTGACCTGGCCGGAAAGCAGCCACCTGCTGCTCGACGAAGGACGCGGCCGGGGCTATCCGAGCCTCTCCCAAATCGACAGCGGCCATGTCGGCATTGTCTACGAGGGCAGCCGGGCGGACATCGTGTTCGAGAGGCTTGCCCTATCCGCCTTGGTTCGATAGAGTAGCGTCGATAGAGCGGAGATGTTGAAAGGAACAGCGATGATAAAGACAGCCCTTCCCGGCTTGGCGCTCCTGATGCCCGGCTTGTGCCTGGCGCAGATTACCGGCGGTTCGTTCACGGGCGTGGTCACCGACGCAACCGGGGCGGCCGTGGTGGAAGCCCGCGTGGACGCCCGCAACCTGGGCACGAACTCGGTCACCACGACATCGACCACCGAACAGGGGCTCTACGAGTTTCCGCTGTTGCCCGCCGGGCGGTACACGATCACGGTCGAGAAGGGCGGTTTCCGGCGCGCAACCACGGGTGAGTTGCAGTTGAACTCGGGCACGCGTCCGAAGATCGACCTCGCGCTCCAGATCGGCGAGATTTCGCAATCGGTGGAGGTGGTCAGCGAGGTCCCGCTCGTGAACGCCACTTCGCAGTCGCTCGGCACGGTAGTGGATTCGCAGAAGGTCCGTGACCTGCCCCTGAACGGCCGTACGTTCACGCAGTTGTTGGTGCTGCAGCCGGGCGTGAGCATGTCGGGCGGAAACGCCAACCGCGGCGGCGTGGAATTGAACGGTCATCGGGTCTGGGCAACAACTGGCTGATGGATGGCGTGGATATGTCGTTCGGAGAGAACAACGGCGTGGGCATCGGTGGCGTGGGCGGGAGCGGCACGGTGATCAACTCGATCAGCATCGAGGCGCTCGAGGAGTTCAAGGTCACCACCAATGCGTTTTCGGCCGAGTACGGCCGCGCCACGGGCGGCGTCATCAACCTGACGACCAAGTCCGGCACGAATCAGTTTCATGGGACGCTGCTCTACTTCGTGCGCAACGACAAGCTGGACGCCAACAACTTCTTCTCCAACCGCGCGCGGCTGGGCAAGCCCCCGCTGCGTCACAACCAGTACGGCGGCAACATCGGCGGCCCGGTGAAGAAGGACAAGCTGTTCTTCTTTTATAATTTCGAGGGCGACCGCATCCGCCGCGGCCGGACCATCACCGGCACGACGCCAACACCGGCGTTCCTGGCCGCGCGGAGAAATCCGCGACTGCGCGAGCATCTCTCGAACCTGCCGAAAACCTTCGAGCCGACGGCGACTCCGTTCATCGGGCAGCATTTCCGCAACGACCGGCAGCGGGTCAACGAAGCCACCAACATCGCCCGCGTGGACTACCTGCTGGGAGCTCACCGCTTGTCCGGACGCGTCAACTTCAACAACCAGGATGTGTTCAATCCGCTGTTGCGCGAGGACGTCCGGCAGCAGTTCCCGTTGCGCCAACGCAACGTGATGGTGTCCGATTTCTGGGTGGTTTCGCCCCGCACCTCGGTGGACGCGCGCTTCGGCTTCAATCGCACGGCCGTGATTCGCGGACCCAATGACGGGCGTCAGAAGCCCGGCCCGCAAGCCGGCTATGTTTCGATTGCCGGCCTGACCGGTGGCAGCGATCTTCAGGATCAGCTCGCGACGTTCACCGATGTCTTCAGCGGCGTAGCCAACATCACGCATATCCGCGGCGCCCATACTTTCAAGGCGGGGACCGAGATCCGGTCCACCGACAGCTTCCGGGACCAGTTCGGCAACCCCCGGGTCTTCTACAATTCGCTCCAAGACGCCATTGACGACCGGCCGTTCCAGGTCGAGATGTTCTTCGGAAATCCCAAGGGCGGATATGCGTTCGGTGGGTACGCGGCATACGCGCAGGATGACTGGCGCATCAGCCGCCGGCTGCAGTTGAATCTCGGGATGCGCTACGAGTACTACGAGCCGTTCAAGGGTTCGATCGGATTGGCGAGCAGGGATCCGTTTGGCCCCAGGACCAAGAAGGGCGATTCCATCTGGAATGCCGACCGCAACAATTTCGGCCCGCGGCTCGGTCTGGTTTGGGACCTGTTCGGTAGCGGCAAAACGATCATGCGCGTGGACGCGGGAATGACCTACATCGCTCCGCAGCCGTTCTTCTACTATGACGCGGCGTGGATCGGCGAACGGGTTCCATTCGCTCCGCTGGTGGCCGTGATCGACATTCCAGCCAGCCTTCAGCCGGTGACGTTCCCGTTCCCGGTGTCGTTCGTGCAGTCGGTCCGCGAGAACCCGGCGTTGGTTCCGCGAGGACTACAGCCCGGACTGCTCGCGCCAGATCCGGCCCGGCGCGACGAGTATGCGCTGCAGGGCAACTACTCCCTCCAACAGCAGATCGGTTCCACGCTGGCCGTGCAGGCATCCTACGTGCTCAATCGCGCCGCCAAGCTTTACAGTTCGCGGCTGATCAATCCGATCAATCCAGCCACCGGCCGGCGCGATCTCGGCCAGGACATCGGCGCGGCATGGTTGCAGGAGTTCGGCGCGAACATGACCTACCACGCCATGCAATTGGCGGTGAACAAACGGCTGAGCAAGGGACTGAACTTCGACCTGTTCTACACGCTGTCGAAGGGCATGCAATACAACAACGCCGATAACGCGTTCGTGCGCGATGGCGTCACGCAGGACTTCAACTGGATCGCCGGTTCGCGCGGTCCGAAGGTAACGGACGTGCGCCACCGCACGACCGCCGTGTACTCGTATCAGATCCCGTCTGGTTCGTTCGCGAAAAGCGGCCTTGCGAATGGGCTGCTGGGCGGATGGACGGTGCAGGGAATCATGGGCTACCGCGCCGGATTCCCGTTGAACGTGGTGACCGGGCGCGACAATGTCGGCAACGGACGCCCGGACGGCCAGCGGCCTGACGCGGTTGGCGGTCAAAGCCCGTATCTCGAGGGCGCCGACAGGCTGCTTGCGCTCACTCGAGCGGCGTTCGATTTCGACACCGTGCGTACGCAGCGGCGGTTCGGGAACCTGGGATACAACACGGTTCGCGGTCCTGGAGCGTTCACCTGGGATGCCTCCATCAACAAGTGGTTCACGGTGCGCGAGGGACACCGGCTGAACTTCCGCTTCGAAATGTTCAACTGGATGAACCACACCGTGTTGGCCAATCCCAGCACCAACGGATTGGATGCCAATTTCGGGCGCATCACGTCGGTCGCCGTGGACCCGAGAAACATCCAGTTTGGGTTGAAGTACCTGTTTTAGGGTGAGCCCGCCGCTGACCGCATCTGGCGGCGGGACTCCCGGAAGGAACCAGCACAGTGAAAGCACGCATCGAACAACCGTTGGATGGCCGGCGCGATTTTCTTCGGACCCTCGGCGCGGGCGGCGCCGCTCTCCTGGTGGTCGCGGGGCCGGTCTCCGCCGCCGGCGCGGCCTCGTCGCGTCTTGTTCAGGGCGAGTTGAAGTCATGGCGATCCCACCCGCCACTCGCGCGACTCGAAGTGGCGTTCCGATTTCTGGAACGGCCCGATCTGAAGATGTTGCCGGTGGGCAGGCATGAAATCGACAGCCAGGCTTACGCGGTGATTGACAAGTCTCGTTCGTTGCCGCCGGAAAAGGTCGAGTTCGAGGCGCATCGCAAGTACATCGACGTGCACTACATGATCTCTGGACAGGTGACCACCGGCTACGCTCCGGTGGAGGACCTGAAGCTGCACACGCCTTACAACGAAAAGGACGAAGCGGCGATGTACCATGTGCCCGCCAACTACACGAAAGTGAAGCTCTACCCCGGGATGTTCGCGGTGTTCTTCACCGGAGGGGGACACATGCCGAACTGCCATTTGGGTGGCGTCCACGATCTCCACAAGGTGGTGGTGAAGGTTCGCCACGACCACGGGCCGAAGCCGTGAGCAGACGGGCGCTGCTGCTCACGGGATCGTTGTGCGCATGGCTTGCCGGTTGCGGCGGGCCCCCGCCGGCGGCGAGCACTGAAACCAGGGCGGCCAACGCGGCTGGCCATTTCGACGAACAGGAGCTGTTCCAGGCGGGCGAGGCAGGCTACTCGCGATACCGCATTCCCGCGCTGGTGGTTTCGGCGAAGGGAACGATCCTCGCTTTCACCGAAGCACGGAAGGGAAAAGGAAGCGACACCGACGAGATCGACATCGGTCTCCGGCGCAGCTTCGATCACGGCAAAACGTGGGAGCCGATGCGGATCGTCGCCGACGATGGAACGCGCACGATGAACCAGCCAACGCCGGTACTCGATCGCGATACCGGCACGATCTGGCTGCCGTTCTGCAAGGACAACCGGCAGGTGTTCGTGATGAAGAGCACCGACGACGGCGCGACGTGGTCGACTCCGGTGGAGATCACCAAGGACGTCAAGGATCCCTCCTGGAAGTATCTCGGCGCGGGCCCAGGCCACGGGATTCAACTGAAGAGCGGACGGCTGCTGATTCCCGCCTGGGGGGACACTTCGCCCGGACCAGCCACGTGGCCGAATGCGAACTGGGGCAAGGTGCAATTCTCCTACGCCTTCTTTAGCGACGACCACGGCGTCACATGGAAGCGCGGCAAGCCTCTCGACAACGATCTGTCCGACGAGTGCGAGGTGGTGGAGACCTCCGACGGCAAGGTGTACATGAACGCGCGTAGCCGCCAGGACCGGAAGGCCCGCATGTTCGCGCGGAGCGAAGACGGCGGCGCGACATGGTCGAAACTCGAAGCCGACCCGGCGCTGCCCGAGCCTTCCTGTCAGGCAGGCTTGGCGCGCTATTCGACCGGCAGGGATCGCATCCTGCTCACGCATCCATCGAGCACCGCGAGCCGCACCCGCCTCACGGCGAGGCTGAGCTACGACGAAGGCCGGACATGGCCGGTGTCGAGGGTGATTCAAGAAGGGAAGGCCGCCTATTCCGATCTCGCGGTGGCGCACGACAACACAATCCTGAGCCTGTATGAATCGGGAGGATCGGCCACGCTGACGCTGGCTCGTTTCGATCTCGCGTGGCTGACCGCTGGCGCGGATCGATGATGACGAGACGGCACCTACTCGCGGGCGCGGCCGGCATCGCACCGTTGGCGCGCGCGGCGGACGGTCAGGCGCTGTTCGAGGGTTTCGCGGTCGAACCTCGCGCGCATGTTCAGGAAGCCATTCTGAACCGCCTGGACGACGGGCGCTTGTGGCTTCTTTTCGGCGAGAACAAGCGCTTGGTGGGGAAGATTTCCAAGGATGGTGGCCGAACGTGGGGGCCGGTCCAGGCGTTGACGGAGAAGGGAGGCGCGCCGATCGAAACCGGCCGCGACAACGTGCATCTCACGATGCTCCACCTGAAATCCGGACGCCTCGGAATCGTCTACGGAGGGCCGTACTCGCGGCCCGGCCGCGACGGCACGCTGCAGTTCCGCTCATCGGCGGACGGCGGCGCGACGTGGTCGCCCGCGGTGGTGATCGATCCGGTGTTCTCGCTCTGCCGCACCGGCGGCGCGCGCGTGCTCTCGAACGGACGGATCGCGGTTCCCGCTTTCAACTGGTACAGCCCGTCGGCGGGGGGCGACTCGGAGTCGTCGCAAAACAGCATCTGCATCAGTTGGGTCTTCTATTCCGGCGACGAAGGCGCCACCTGGCATCGGAGCCTCAGCGAGCAGTTCGTCAGTATCGACGGCGGACGCGGTGGGTGCTACTCGTTCGAGGAGCCCAGTCTCGAGGAGCGGGCCGATGGGACGCTGCTGATGCTCGGACGCACGGAACTCGGCCAGTTCTATCAGTGCACATCCAATGACAAGGGCGTGCGCTGGAGCGCGCCTCAGCCTGCTCCGCTAGCGGCGTCCTACGCGCCGCCGATGCTGGCGCGGATGCCCGGATCGGCGGATCTCCTGGTGCTCTGGAACCAAGCCTCGGCGGAAGAGATCAAAGCGGGATTGAGCCGGCACCGGCTCTCCACCGCGATATCGAAAGACGGTGGAGCGACCTGGGGACATTTCCGGAACCTCGAGTCCATGGATGACCGGGCCCGGATCGAAACTCCCGCGCGGATCGAAGTCCTGCGGTCCACGGGCGGGTACCGGCAGCCCGCGGACCGGAGCCGCTATCCGCGCAGTCCGGGCTGCTTGCGGATCTGCTACCCGACCGTCGTCTTCAACGGTGACGAAGTCGCGATCGCGTATGACTACGGTTATGGCGTTGGTGAGTTCGCCGGCCGTCATGCCACGCGGATCAAGGTCGTCAACAAGGCGTGGTTCTACCGGGCATGAGCCGGGCGGCGCCCTCTTATCGAACGGTCATCGCGAGCTCCTGAATCCGGAGATTGGTGGTCCCCGCGCTGTTCACCAGGCGCACCCGCAGGTCATTGTCGCCGAAGCGAACCAGCGGCTCCGCCAAGCGGACTGGCCGTTGGCAACGAACTCGCGCTGGATCGCCGCGAGCGTAGCTGGCCGCGATGACCGCAATCTCACCGAGATCCGGAAACGCATCGAGACGACAGGTTCTTCACCAATTGTTCGCGGTCAACTCGGCGGCTACAGCGCGAAGGGCGGGCGATACTGCTTCGTCAGGAGACGGTTTGCCTCCGGGTCCTTGGGGAACGTCTCCGTGGCGGGGTCGAAATGAAGCACGCGGCCCACGCGGTAGGCGATCGCTCCGAGGTGCACCAACGCGCACGTCTTGTGCGCCACCTCCGCTGGCGCGATCGTTGGCTTGCGCGTCTTCACCGAATCGATGAAATCTGCGAAGTGCTTCGGGTGCCCGCCGCCGCCCTTCATCGACGGACCTTTCTCTTCCTTTGGCCCGAGGTAGACCTGAAACCATCCCCGCCGGGAAAACACCATGAAGCCGTCGGTTCCGTAGAACGCGTTTCCGCTGTCGACGCCGTATTGACCGTACTGAGTCCAACTGCGCTCTTCATAGAGCAGCACCTTCCCGCCGGCGAATTCGTAGGTGACGCTCATGTTGTCCGGATAGTCGTCCAGTCCGCCATCGACGTTCCGGCCGCCGGCCACGATCCGCACCGGATGCGACTGGGGGGCAAGCCCGAAGTGCGCCATGTCGAGATCGTGGACGCCATCGTTGCCGATGCTGCCGTTTCCGTATTCGAAGGTGTTGCCCCAATTCCTCGAATTGTTGAACCGCCTCGGATTGAACGGACGCGCCGGGGCGGGACCGAGCCACAGGTCGTAGTCGACTCCCGGCGGCGGCGCCGAGTCCGCCACCGGCGCGGGCGGCGTCATCTTTTGCTGGTTCCAGGCCTTCGACATCTTGACGGCGCCGATCACACCGCCGTCGAGCAGTTCACGCGCCTTCGCGGTGACCTCGCTCGAGCGCATCTGCGTCCCATGCTGGAAAATCCGGTTGTAGCGAGCCGATGTCTCGATCAGGATTCGGCCTTCTCGAAATACATGGCTCGCGGGCTTTTCAACGTAGACGTCCTTGCCCGCCTTCATGGCCGCGGCCGCGATGGGGCTGTGCCAATGATGTGGGGTGGCAATCATGACCGCATCGATCGACTTGTCGTCGAGCAGCTTGCGGAAATCGCTCGCCGTCCGCGGCGCTTTGCTCGTCTTCTTGTAGACGAGTTGGCTGGCGCGTTCGGCGGCGTTGGAGTCGACATCGCAGACCGCGATGATGTTCGCGGTTCCGAGGTCGAGCGCCTGATTGACGGCGCTGGTTCCTCTGCCTCCCACGCCCACGAACGCCAGCCCGATCCTGTCGCTGGGGGCAATGTTCTGGGCGCGGGCGCTGAGTCCGCTCAATGCCATCGCGGCCCCGGCCGATGCGGCGACGATCTCCCTGCGGGATAAAGAATCCGGCGGTTTCATGGCGCGGTCTCCTGGAACGGAAAAATGATGACGCCCATCACGATCATGTCGCGCTGCCCTTGTTCTTCCGAGGCCCTCCGGAGAAATGCCAAGGCGGCGCTGTGTACGATAATACTGGTTCACGTATACATCCTGCTGGCACGGAGGTGTCCGCGATTAGGACATTCGCCGATGCAACGTTCACCCATTCTGGAGGCGACAAGATGATCACGAGAAGGGCTCTCGCGATGGCTGGCGCGGCCGCCGTGGCGTCCGGGGCGAAGCACAAGCCGGTCCGTGCGGCCGTCTATGGCGCCGGACACGCCCACGCCATGGGCAAGGTCGAGGCGCTGCGCAAGCTGCCGGAGTTCGAACTGGTGGGAGTTTGCGAGCCCGATCCGTCGGTTCCAAGGACCCATAAAGCCTTGCAGGGCGTCCGCTGGCTTTCCGAGAAGGAAGTGCTAGACGATTCGATCGAGTTCATCGCCGTCGAATCGCGAGTGCAACAGAATCTTCTTTACGCCAGGCGCGCCATCGACGCGGGAAAGTTCGTCCATCTCGACAAGGCGCCAGGTGACGACCTCGCGAAATTCCGTGACCTGCTGACCGAGGCCGCTCGCAAGAAGTTGGTGGTGCAGATGGGCTATCAGTGGCGTTATCAGCCGGCCATGCAGGCGGCCATTGAAGCGGCCCGAAACGGTTGGCTGGGCCGCGTGCAGCATTTCCGCGCCGTGATCGACAAGCCGATGTCCGCGAGCGACCGGGTTCAACTGGCTGCTTTCCGGGGCGGCATGATGTTCGAACTCGGCTGTCATCTGATCGATCGCGCCACGGCTCTGCTCGGACGGCCAAAGAAGGTGACGGGCCACCTGTGGCATCACGGGGCGTTCCATGACACGCTGGCCGACAACACTCTCGGCATTCTCGAGTACGATCACGCGGTGGCGGAGATCCACGTGGGCGCCACCAATCCTTTCGGCGGCGAGTACCGGACCATCGAAATCACCGGCACGAATGGCCTCATGTCGGTGCGGCCGTTCGGCCCGTATCGAATGGTGAGCCACCTCAAAGACGCCGTGGGGTCCTATCCGGGCGGGCGCAAGGAGCACGTTTTCCCGCCTGACACGCTGCCTGGCTTTGCTCCGGACATGCTCGAAATGGCTCGCGTGATTCGCGAGGGCGCCAAGCCCAGCCATTCCGCCGGGCATGACCTCATGACGCAAGAGGTGCTGCTGCGAGTGTGCGGATATGACGTATAGCCGCGCGCCATTGGAGATCCGCGAGAGTCGAACCATGGAGACTGGAGGCCCCTCTGACCAACAGCGGCGTTGAACTCTACAAGCGGGCGCGAAGCCGAATTCCGGGAGGCACGCAACTTCTGTCCAAGCGGCCCGAGATGTTCCTTCCGGACCAGTGGCCCGCCTACTATTCCCGCGCGAGCGGAGCCGAGATCTGGGACATGGATGGGCGCCGGTACATCGACATGTCGATCGGTGGCATCGGCGCCTGCGTTCTCGGCTATGCCGACCCCGATGTGGACGATGCCGTACGCGAAGCAATCGGGCGCGGAGTGGCGTCGACCCTCAACTGTCCGGAAGAGCCCGCGCTCGCCGATTTGCTGTGCGAGTTGCATCCTTGGGCGGACATGGTCCGCTACCTTCGTTGCGGCGGCGAAGCGATGGCGGCCGGCGTGCGGATCGCGCGCGCCAGAACAAGAAGAGACAAGATTGTTTTTTGCGGCTACCACGGCTGGCATGATTGGTACCTGGCCGCCAATCTCGCGCAGGGGAACCAACTGGACGGCCACCTGCTGCCTGGGCTCGATCCGGCTGGAGTGCCACGAGCGCTGGCTGGCTCCGCGATTCCGTTTCAGTACAACGATGTTGCCGGACTCGAGAAGGCGCTTGCCGCCGCCGGTGACGATCTGGCGGCGATCGTGATGGAGCCGATGCGCTCCGCGGAACCGGCGCCGGGCTTTCTCGAACGCGTTCGCGATGAAGCGCACCGCCGCAAGGCGCTGCTCGTCTTCGATGAAGTGAGCGCCGGATTCCGCCTGAATACGGGCGGAGCGCACCTGACGCTCGGCGTCAATCCAGACATCGCGGTGTTCGCGAAGGCGATCGGGAATGGCTATCCGATGGCCGCCGTGATCGGCACGGGCGATGCGATGCAGGCGGCGCAGGATACGTTCGTGAGTTCCACGCACTGGACCGAACGAACCGGTCCCGCGGCGGCGCTGGCAACCGTGGCCAAGCACAGGCGCCTCGACGTAGGGCCGCAACTCGTCAGCACCGGACTCAGCGCGCAAGCTGCCTGGCGCCAGGCCGCATCCGAGACCGGGCTCGCCATCACGATCGGCGGAGGGCTGCCTCCGTTCTCCCGTTTCACGTTCGATTATCCGGAACCACTGCCGATTCGCACTCTGTTCACGCAATGCATGCTGGACCGCGGCTTTCTGGCTGGCGCCGCTTTCTACTCGATGCATGCGCACACTCCGGACCACGTGGCTCAGTACGGAGCCGCGGTCACGGAGGCGTTCCGCGAAATCAGGAAGGCGATCGACGAGGGCGCGGTGGGGAGCCTGTTGCGAGGTCCGGTAGTGCACAGCGGCTTTCACCGCTTGGCCTGAATCGGCGAGGAGTGTGACCGATGGATTGCATCACGAGAAGGACCTGGATGCCGGCCGCCGTCGCGGCCGGCGCATTCGCGGCGGCGCCCGCGAAGAAGGATCGAGGCGGCGCGCGCCGCTCGATGCCGGAGTTGCGCGCCACCCTGCGCGGCGTTCACAACTTTCTCACCACGCCGTTTCGGCCGGATCTGTCGCTGGACGATGACGGCCTGCGGCGGAACGTGGCGCATCACGCATCCAAGGCGCCGGCTGGCATGACGATGGTCGTTGGCGGTGGGCTGGGTGAGTTGTTTACCATGGACGCCGATGAACAGCGCGCGATGGCGGCGGCCGCGGTGGCCGGATCGGCGGGACGGCTGCCGGTTGTGGTGGGCGCGGGCGGCGGCTATCGATTGGCGATGCGGATGGCGGAGAACGCCGAGAAGGCGGGCGCGGACGCGATCCTGCTGTTCTCACCGCCCTACGGAAGCGAGAGTGGAGATGGCGCGTTCCACTATTTTCGCGATGTGGCCGCGTCGGTCGGTATCGGAGTGGTCGCGTATCCGCGCGGCAAGGAAGAGTATTGGCCCGCGGTGCTGAAACGGTTGGCGGAGATCCCGAACGTGATCGGGTTCAAGGATCCCACCGGCGGAACATCGATCGGACAAGCGCTCGGCTCGCTCATCGAGGAGCGTTTGTTGTGGATCGCCGAGGGCGAGGCCCACGCGCTCGAAGCCTTGCCGGCCGGATCGCGCGCCTACACCACCGCGGTAGCCACCTTCGTTCCGAACGCTTGCCACGAGTTTTGGAAGCACGGCGTCGCCGGCGAGCGGACGAAGATGCGAGCCGTGATGGAGACCGGCATCGATACGGTGGTGCGCGTTCGATCGCTGCGGCCGAACTATGGCATCAGCGGCATCAAGGCCGCGCTCGAGGCGCTGGGACGCGCGGGTGGTCCGGTGCGCCCACCTGGGACCAACGTGGCTCGGGAAGATCGCGCGGCGATCGCCGGGATCGCGCGCAAGCACTCGGAGGCATGAGATGCGCGAAAACCCGCGGAGAGCGTTTCTAGGCGCCTGCGGCGGCGCGGCGATCGCCCAGGTGACGGAGCCCGCGCCGGACCGCAAAGGATCGCTGGTTCGCTTCGGCCACACGGATCTCTTTGTGTCGCGGCTCTGTCAGGGCACCGCGTTCCGTCAGGTGGCCCGCGATCCGAACGATGCCATGGGCCAGAGGATCCTGCACCGGGCGCTGGACCTCGGCATCAATTTCTTCGACTCCTCGAATGCCTACGGCTGGGGCGGCGCCGAGATGGCGCTCGGGAAAGCGATCCGCGGGCGGCGCGACAAACTGGTGATCGCCACCAAGGTTTCCCCGCACCAGAAGCCAGAAGAAGGAAAGCCCTCCGTCAATCCGGCGCTCTCGCGCGACTACGTGATGACCGAAGTAGAGGGGAGTCTCCGCCGGCTCGGTACCGGCTACATCGACCTGTACCTCTATCACAACCCCGACAACAAGACACCTTCGGAAGAACTGGTTCGAACCATGGACTCGCTCGTGCGCGCCGGGAAGATCCGCTATTGGGGCGCCTCGAATTTTTCCCCGAAACAAATTGGCGAGTTCGTGGATCTGGGCTCGCGCAAGGATAAAGCGCCGTTGGCTGGCCTCGAAGACTACTACAACATCATCGCCGGCACGCGGCGCGACTTCATGGAAGACGAACTGTTCCCGCTGATTCGCCGCGGACGCCTCGGGCTAATGGCGTTCAGTCCGATCGCGGAAGGCCGCCTCGCGCCGGGCCGCGAAGTGGACCGGGGCAAGCCGTGGGCGCCGGTGGTGGACGCGCTCGACAAAGTGGCTCGCGAACTCAGCGCCAGCCGTCCTCAGGTTTGCGTCGCTTGGGTGCTTGCGCGCAAGGAGGTCACCAGCGTGCTTGCGGGCGCCGAACATCCGGATCACGTGGACGACAACTTCGCCGGAACTCGCCTTGCGTTGCCCGCCGATGCGCTCGCGGCCCTGAACGCGGCCAGTGGCCGGTTGCGCGGAGTAGACACCAGTGGCCGCTGAGTCCACTCGCGCGATCACGCGACGCCAGAGCCTTGCGCCCGTCGCGGCGCTGTTGCCGCAAGGCAACGCCGCGCCGCTGGCCGGCCTCGTCGACGCGCACGTTCACGTCTGGAGCGCAAACACGGGGAAGTATCCGTTGGCGCCGGGCTTCACGATGAAGGACCTGTGGTCGCCGAGCTTCACCGCCGAGGAGCTGCGAACGCATGCTGACGCGGCGGGCGTGCGGCGCATCAATCTCGTGCAGATGACCTGGTATGGCCTCGACCACCGCTACATTCTGGACCTCATTGCCACGGACCCGCGGCGCTATTGCGGAACCGGGATCGTGCCCGCGATGTCCGATGTTTCAGGCCCCAGTCCGGACCAGGCCATGATCGAACTGTCGCGGCACGGTGTCGTCGCGTTTCGTGTTCGAGGGAAGAGCACCCGCCCGCCGCTGCCGGAGATGACGCGCTGGATGGAGCACCCGGGCTACGAGAAGATGTTCGCCGCCGGAGCCGCCCACAATCTTGCGCTGAGCTTCCTCATGGGCCCGCCAGATCTACCCGAGCTCGACCGCATGTGCGGCCGCTTTCCGGAGTCTCCCGTGATCATCGACCACTTCTGCATCATCGGGCGGCAGGGCCGGTTCGACGAAGAGGAAGTGGCGGCGCTGGTTCGCATGGCGCGGCACAAGCGCGTCATGGTCAAGTTCGGCGGCTTCTATGCTCTCGGAAAGAGGCAGCCTCCGTACCTGGACATGCTGCCCCTGATGCGGCGGCTGGTGGAGGCGTTCGGTCCGGACCGCTGCATGTGGGAGAGCGATGCGCCCATGCAGGCGAAGCCGCCGCACACGTATGAGGCCGCCGTGGCCGTGATTCGCGATCATGCCGATTTCCTGAGTGCTTCCGAAAAGCATCGGATCCTGACCAAGACAGCCGAAGATTTCTTCTTCCGGAGGTAGCGCGCTCATGATGACCGATTCCACCATCTCGCGCAGAGACATGCTCGGCGCGGGTGTCGCTGCCGCGCAACGCCCGCCATCGAGGCGGCCGAGGATCGCCGCCGTCGTGACCGAATACAGGAAATGGTCGCACGCGCAGCATATCGTGGACCGTTTCCTCGACGGCTACGGCTGGGACAACCGCCACCACCGGCCCGCGGTGGATCTGGTGTCGCTCTACGTCGATCAGGTGGGACCCAACGATCTGAGCCGGGAGCGCGCCACGCGGTTCCCGTCGATGAAGATCCACAAGACGATCGCGGAGGCACTCACTCTCGGCGGCAGCAGCCTGGCGGTGGACGGCATCATTCTCATCGGAGAGCACGGCAAGTATCCGGTGAACGAAAAAGGGCAGACGCTGTATCCGCGCTATGAGTTCTTCCGGCGGATCGTGGATGTGTTCCGCGCCAGCGGCCGGTCCGTGCCCGTGTTCAACGACAAGCACCTTTCGTGGAACTGGGAATGGGCGCGCGAAATGGTGGAGACGGCCCAAAGCATGGGCTTCGCGTTCATGGCTGGATCCTCGGTCCCGCTTGCGTTCCGCATTCCCGATGTCGACATCCCGCTGGGCGCGGTGATCGACGAGGCCGTCACGATCGGAGTCGGCGGCGTGGACAGCTACGATTTCCACGTACTGGAATCGCTGCAGTGCATGATCGAACGCCGGCGCGGAGGCGAGACCGGCGTGGCCGCGGTGCACGCGATCAAGGGCGGCGCGGTGTGGAAGGCGATGCGCGCCGGATCGTTCGCCGCCGGTGGCTGGGATCCGGAACTGTTCGAAGCGTGCCTGTGCCGGAGCCACGATCTCGGCCAGCCGCGCAAAGGCTTCCATCATATTCTCCCCACGCTCGACGAGATTCCCAAGCTGGTCCCGAATCCGGTGGCCTACCGCATCGAATATCGCGATGGGCTGAAGGCGACGATGCTGCTGCTCGAAGGACTCGCGAATCCCTTTCACTTCGCCGCGCGGATCAAGGGGCGAAAGGACCCGCTGTCGACCTACTTCCTTCTGCCCGGACGCGGAGTCAACAACGGCGGCACGGAAGCGCCCTTCTTCAATCCCTTGGCCTATGCGATCGAGCAGATGTTCCTCACCGGAAAGCCCGTCTATCCGGTCGAACGTACGCTCCTCACCAGCGGGCTCACCGCCGCGGGGGTCGAATCGCTCTGGCAGGGACAGAAGCGCATCGAGACTCCGCACCTGTCGATTCGCTACCAGGCGCCGCGAGAGCCGTTCTACTGGGGCGCGCGGACCTTCCCTCCCTCGGCTCCCGGCTACGGCGGTCGAAACATCCCGGTGACAGGACCGCGGAAGCGCGTCGCGATCGTCACCACGATCTGGACGTATCTGTCGCATTCGCAGCACATCGGCGACCGGCTCATCGTGGGCTATCCGGAAAACGGCCGCTGGCACAAACCCGCGGTCGATGTCGTCTCTCTCTACGTCGACCAGAAGCCCGGGAACGACGAGAGCGCGAGCCGGGCCCGCGAGTCCGGATTCACCGTCTACCCAACGATCGCGGAGGCGCTTCGTTGTGGCGGCGAAAAACTCGCGGTGGACGCGGTATTGATCATCGGGGAGCACGGCGACTACCCACACAACGAGAAGGGGCAAAAACTCTATCCGCGCTACGAGTTCTTTCAACAGGTGACGGAGGTGTTTCGCAAGGATGGCCGCGCCGTGCCGGTATTCAACGACAAGCATCTTTCCTACAGCTTCGAGAAGGCGAAGAGGATGGTGGAGACTTCGCGCGAGCTTCGCTTCCCGATGCTCGCCGGATCATCGGTCCCCGTCACGTGGCGCCTGCCCTCGATCGAGCTTCCGCTGGACTGCCGGATCGAAGAGGCTCTGATGGTTGGCAACGGATCGCCGGACGCGCATGACTTCCACGCGCTCGAGGCGTTGCAGTGCATGGTCGAGCGCCGGCGCGGTGGAGAGACCGGCGTGAAGCGGGTTCAACTGATCGAAGGCGGCGCGGTTTGGGCGGCGGGCAAGTCGGGACTATGGTCCGAGCGGCTGCTCGAAGCGGCGCTCTCCAACGCGAGCTCGCTGCGGGGCCTGACGCTCGAGGACGGGCGAACGCAGGACCTGGTGCGCAACGGCGAGTTGCCCCGGCTGGTTCCCAGCCCAGCCGCGTACGTGATCGAGTATCGCGACGGATTGCGCGCCACGCTGCTGTGGTTGAACGGCGCGATTTCGAATTTCCTGTTCGCCGGGCGCGTGAATGGCGCACTGAGGTCGACGCAATTCTTCATGGGTCCGGTCCCCAATGTCACCTACTCGGCGTGTCTCGGTTCGGGCATCGAAGAAATGATCCAGACGGGAGTCGCGCCCTATCCGGTGGAACGAACGCTTCTGGTGAGCGGGATACTGGAACGGTGCCTGGATTCCAAGGTTGGTGGCAACCGGCGCCTGGATACGCCGGAACTGGACGTCCGCTACCGGGCGCCGAAGCGAGCCCAGTTCGCCCACACTTGAGCGGAGCCGCGATGTCTCCGATCCCGTATACATAATCCCGCCCGGGTCTCGCTGCTTTGACATAATGGAGCATCCATGAGTTCCCACCACACCACGCGGCGCACCGTTCTTGGCGCGGGGATTGCCGCTCCCGCGCTCATGGCGGCCCCGTCGCAAGGCCCCGCGGCGCAGGCTGGATCACGGCCGCCGGCCTATCGGATCATCTACAACTGGGATGGCGCTCCACACGCCTATTCGGAGTATCCGCAGACTGTCTCCCAGTTTCTCGACAAGACCTTCGCGCCCATGAAGAACACGCAGGTGGACGCGCATTTCTGGTGCATCAGCGAGCATGAAGCCAAGTGGCGCCCCACCCAGTTGGAGTTCACTGGCGAACCCGAAGACCGCCGCTACGACTCGGCTGGATCCATGCGCCACAACGAGGGCATTCGCGCCATGTACGACCGGGGCGAGGATCCCTACGGCGCCATGGTCCGCCGCGGAAAGGAACTCGGCATCTCGGTTTGGGCTTCGGTCCGGATGAACGACAACCATTTCAACGGCCTTCAGCCCGCGGAGATGCGCGACACCGTCATGTCCGGGCTCACCCGGTTGCGCAAGGCGCACCCGGAGTGGTGCCTGGGACCCAAGAACACGCCGAAGTGGTTCGCCGCCAGTTGGAACTTCGCGGAGCCCGAGGTTCGCGAGCACCGGTTTCAGCATGTCACGGAAGTTGCGAAGCTGGCCGATTGGGATGGCATCGAACTCGACTGGCAGCGCCATGCGTTTCATCTCCCGGCCGCCAGCGCCGAACGCCTCCGCTACACACTCACGGATCTGCAACGGGCCATCCGCCGCATGACGAATCAGATCGGCCGCGAGCGCGGGCGTCCGTTCTACCTGGCCGTTCGAGTGGCCACGACGCTCGAATCGTGCCGCCGCATCGGTTACGATCTGCCCTTGTGGGTAAAGGAGGGGCTCTGCGACGTAGTGATCGCGGGCGGCGGCGCGGGCACCGATCCGGGAACGAACGTCGAGGAGTTCCGGACCCTGCTGGAGGGAACGCCGATCCGTTTCTATCCGGGATTCGACGGAGGGTTCTGGGGTCAACACAGTGGACTGACCGCGGACTGGAATCAAGCTTGGGTCCGGGCCGCCGCTCAAGGATTCTGGGCACGCGGAGCCGATGGCATGTATGTATTCAACTGGCACGCCAACGAGCGTGGCCGGCGTCCTCTGCTCACCACCATCGGGTCCAAGGAAACGCTTCGGAAAACCAACAAGGCTTACATGAGCCTGCACCGCCACGTGGGAGCGGAAGACGGGCAATGGGGCGGCGCCGACCTCAACGACAGGATCCATGGCGAAACGCCCGTGGAACTGCACCGAACGCTGACGGGCGATGGCCCGGAGTTCCATGTCCGGGTGTTCGAGCCGGAGGCGAACGCCGCTTCGGTTGAATTGCAGATCGAGGTCGAGCACCTCACGCCGGACGACAAGGTGAAGTTCACACTCAACGGCGCCGAATTGGGCGCTCCCACGGTGAAGTACGCCCTGGGTGAGGATTCGCCCTCCGACATCGCCGAATCAGCATGGCTGGTCTGGAAGCTGCCGGCTAAAGCCGCTGTCGTGGCGACGCATACGGTGAAGGCGGTGCTGCTCGCCCGCCATCCGCGCGTCAGAGTGCCGCTGGTGGTGCGGCACGTCGAAATCCACGCTCGCTATTCGTAGCCGCTACCGGCTGAATATCGACGGATCGATCCAGTTCGGTTTAAGATGCCGGGGCGACCAATCGGCGGGCACGCTATCGACGCCGACGAGTTGACCTCCGCGTTCCAGGTGCGAATAGTACCCGGCCAGAAACGTCTTCGTCTTTTTGCGGATCGTCTCGAACGGCTGGTAGTTCTCGCCCTGAAACGTCCGCTGCATGTCGAACAGCTGAGGCGCGAAATAGGCGTACAGCGTTTCGCGAGTGTCCGGACTGCGATCCACCGTAACGCTCTCGGCGCCCTTGTCGCCGATCACGTTGACCGACAGGTAATGGTGCTCCGTTGCCGCCGTGATGGCGGCCACGAACGGAGGCTGGCCATCGCGGCCGCGGAACAGCATGGTCTCCTGCATGTATGTGGCGTTGCGCTCGTCGTCGGTGATGAGCGAGACTTTCTCCACGTCGAATCCCAGCGCCTTCGGCAGAAACCACTGCGCATGGAAATGGCCAGGGTACTCGGTGCTCCAGGAAGTTGCATGCACCGCTTTGACGATCCCCACGCGCTTGATCCGCTCGCGTAGGAACGAAGCCTGCGAATAGTGCTCTTGGACGCTGGTGGCCATCAGCGGCGTGCCGCGTTTGGCGGCGAGGTCGAGAATCGAGTCGAGGTCGCGGAGCCGGTAGGCGAACGGCCGGCTCAGGTAGGTTGGCACGCGGGCATCGACATAGGGCCGGGCCAGCAGGTGCTGCCACGGCGTCTCATGGATGCCGCCGAAGGCGATCGCGTCCACCTTGCCCAGCATGCCGTCATAACGCGCCACCGCGGTGCATCCGAACTTCGCCGCGAATTCGGCGGCCAGCTTCGGATTGACGTCCCAGCAGTGCGTGATCTCCATGTCGAGCAGTCCGCCGCCGAGCTTGCCCTTCTCCGAAAGAACGTCCGCCCAGATTCCCCAGAACGTGTACTCGCCCACGGCCATCGCTCCGATGCGCAGCTTCCGTGCCCGGGCGGACCCGGGCGCTTGCCGCGCGGCGGCCAGCGAGAGCGCGAACTGCCTTCTGTTCATGAGCTGCGTGACTCAGTTCGGGTAGCGGAAGCCCTTCACCTTGGTCTGAATCATCCAAGCGGACGACTCGCCGACGCAGTGCAACTGGTCCAGTTTGGCTCCGCCGAACGTGCAACTCACCGGATATTGCGGGAACCAGATCGTGCCCACATAGGTTCCGCTCTTGTCGAACACCTGCGCGCCGGAGAGCGTCGCCACGTAGATCCGCCCGTCGGTATCCACGGCCATGCCGTCGGCCCGCGAATCGAATCTCTGCGCCGGATCCTTGGCGCTGAGAACTTCCGGAGTCAGATTCAGCGCGGCGAACTTCCGCTTGTTGCTCAGCGATCCGTCCGGCTGAATATCGTACGCCCACAGGAAATTCTCACCCGGCGAGAACCACGTGTTGTTCACGTAGAACGTCTTGCCATCGGGCGAGATCTCGACTCCGTTCGGCATGGAATACTCGCCGGCCGGGATCACCACCTTCGCCGATCCATCCGGCGCGACATAGTAGACCTGCTTGCCGGGCTGGCTCTTCTTCGCTTCCGGCGTGAACTGCGGATCGGTGACGTAGAGCCCTCCCTTCAGATCCATCACGAGGTCATTCGGTCCGTCAATGGCTTTGCCGTCTACCTTGTCGAGCACCGTCCGCAGCACCTTGCCGGTGTTCTTGTCCACTTCGATCACGCGATGGCCGAACATGTCGCAGGCGAGCAGATTGCCGCCGCGGGAAGCGATCGTGCCGTTGGTCTGCATGCCGGAAGAGAGCGTCTTGTACTTTCCGCCGGGCTCCATCGAGATCAGACGGCTTTTGGCCGGGCTGCCGGTCCAGTCGCCGTTCTTCGGATCCTTGAAGAACATGTCGGAGAAGTAGAGCTTACCGGCGAGCCAAGTGGGGCCCTCGGAGAAGGTGAATCCTTCCGCCAGCTTGGTGGGCTTGGCATCCGGCGCGATCACCTCCCGGAAGAGCGCCATCTGCTTGTCGTGCCGCTCGATGTAGTCTTTGCGGACCGGCCAGAAAATGTCCATCGCATCGGCGCCGAGTTCACCCATTACCGCCGAGTGCACCATGTTCGAGGGCAGGAGGTTGATGCTGCGCTTCTCGCCGTCCATCGGATGCTTGCCGTCCATCACGCCTTGGGTCAAAGCTCCGCGCAAGGCGATCATCAACTGCTCCTCGGGGTGGATGTGATGCGGGAACGACGTGCCCGGATCCATGCGGAGCAGACTCAGCATGACGTTTTTTCCCCAAACCAGCCGCGCGCTCGCGCCGTGCCGCTTGTAGGATTGTCCCGGTTCGAGCGGCGTCAGCGGCGTCAACTGCAACTCTTCCGAGTTGTATACGACGCCGGGTTCGAGTGATGCCGTGATGCCTTGATCGGGGAACTTGCCGCCTTCCGGCCCGGAGATCGTGCCGCCCGCGAGAGCGATGTGATCCGCCCGGACTGGCGAAAACACGTCGAGCGCCTTGAACCCGGCGGGGCCCGCCTCGAGGCTCCTCTTCATGCCCTCGGTGAGGTAGAGGATCGAGTTCTTCTTCAACTGGAGTTTCTTGCCATCGACGGTTGCGGCCGCCTCGCCACTCTCGACGACGGTGATCGATTCGCCCGTCATCGCGAGTTCGGGGTACGTCGAGCCCGCCTTCATCTCGAGCTGCTCGAGCATCGCGCCGCTTCCCCACGCCACGCGGGCTGTCACTCCCTCGGCCAATTGGATGGACGGAACATCCTTGGAGTCGTATACTTTGCCTCCGTCGAGTTTGAGGTCCACTCCGGTCACCGGCATCGCCCGTTCCCGCATGGTGAGCTTGTGTTCGGCAATGATTCCGGCGTTTTTCGATTTCCAGGAATCGCCTCCGCCTCCACAGCCGGCGCAGAGAACGGCAACGGCAACGGCGGCATTTCGAATGTTCGGCACAGAGTGATCCTCGGCTTTGAAATGTGCGCTGCGCGCCCACCGAATCGCGCAACGCCTTTGGTTTATGATACAACCGAACGTACGCCTTGTATACACGAGATCCCGCGCCAAAAGGAGACGCAAGCGATGAAACGGCGAAGTTTTCTGACCGGTTCCACGGGCGGCGTGGTTGCGCTGGGAACCGGCGCGGCGTCCCCGGCTCGAGCCCAAACTCGGTCCGCGACGGCGAAATCGCGGCCCCGGATCATGTTCTATCACGACGGGCGCCACCCGCTGATTTACATGTACGAGCCGCCGATGCGGAAGGAAGAGTACGAGTCGGCCGTGGATGAGTTGGTGGGCACTCCCGTGCAGGCGATCATGTTCGGCCTGGGCGACGGGCGGACCGTGCTGCATGACACCAAGGTAGGCGAATTGTGGGGGCATCGCGTCAACAAGTGGCCCCACCCCATCTTCCGGCGCGCGCATCAGAACGCCCGGATGCTGATCGACGCCGGGCACGATCCGCTGCGAGTCGTCTGCGACCGCGCCCACCAGAAGGGCATGCTGCTATATCCGGCCTTGCTCATGCAAATGGGGTCGGGCAACGAAGAGGACACGCGCACGTCGAACTTCCGGCTCCGGAATCGCCACCTCGAGATCGGGGCGCGGGGCGGGATCGATCCCTCCTTCCCCAAGGGCGCCCTCCAATTGGCGGACTACAAGCAGCCCGAAGTGCGCCGCGAACGATTTGCATTGATCGACGAGACCCTGAAGCGCTATCCCGTGGACGGCTTCGAGTTGCAGCTCAACTACGGTTCCCGTTACTTCCGGCCGGATGAGCTCGACGAGGGGCGCAAGATCATGACCGAGTGGATTGGCGAGATCCATCGCGCCGTGATTGCCAGCGGCGCCAACCGCGAGTTGGTGATCCGCGTGCCCGGCAGTCTCGACGGCTGCTGGTCGATCGGGCTGGATGTGCGCGAGTGGATGAAGCGCAAGATCGTCGATGTCGTGGCGCCGCAGATCTTCGGCGGGCCGGAGCGCATCGACATGACGCTCGATGTCCGTGCGTTCGTGGAAGCAGCGAGGGGGACCGGCACTCGAGTCCACCCCACGCTGCAAAGCGATGTGGACTCCGATCGCACGCAGACCGCGCCGATCGAGATGATACGCGCGGCGGCCTGCAACTATTGGGCGCAGGGAATCGACGGCCTCTACCTGGCCCATTGGTTCAACCGGTGGCCCTATCAGGCGCCGTTCTACGAAATCTTGCGGGAGTTGCCCCACGCCGGCATCATGGCGCCCAAGGACAAGTTCTATTCGCTGCCAACGGTATCCTACCGGTATCCGAATCTGGCCGACGGCCTGGAACCCGGGATGTCCGTGCAACTGCCGAAGCCGCTGGCCCAGGGCAAAAGCGCAGCCGTGACGTTCCCTGTATCCGACGATCTGAAACGGTGGGCGAAGGTTGGCCGCGTTCACGAGGTTCTGTTGCGCGTGCGGCTGACCAACACCACCGAACTCGACCGCTTCGAGTTCCGTCTCAACGGCAAGCCGCTTGCTCCCGATGGGGACCGGCGCATCAACGAGACGTACAAGATGTCCGCGCCGCGCTATCGGGTGAACGGGTATTGGTATATCTGGCGGCTCGACGCGGCGCACTGGCCGGAGACGGGCAGCAACAAGTTCGAAGTCACGCTCACCCGGCGCGATCCGGATCTGATCCCCGAGATCGCGCTGCGCGACGTGGAACTGGAAATCAAATACAAGATGGGCAAGAATTTCCATCGTGGCCAGGATCCCGATCTCGGCCCGGCCCAGGGAAGTTCGCCCAATTGATCCGAACGGAGCCGGCTTCATGAACAGACGTAATTTCTTCGCGGGAGCGGCCATGCTTCCGGCCGCCGCGCAGGCGCAGTCCGCGGCGCCGGCCAAGAAGAAGTATCGAGCCGGTGTGATCGGTCTCGGCTGGACGGGGCTGCTGTACGATCTCGCCGAGCGTACGGGCGAGAAGTTCAGCGTGGACGACATCCAGCGCCCCACGCCCAAGCTCGATATGCGGCGGCGTCACTACAGTCACGACCATCCCGGCGAAGAAGGTCTGCCGCAGTCGTATTCGGTGGCCCTCTCCGAGAGGCCCGATGTCGAGCTCGTGGCCGGCGCCGAGCGCGATCCGAAGCGCCTGGCCGTGTTCGGCGAGCGGTTCGGACTGAAGGCCCTTTACACCGACGCGATCGAAATGATGAGGAAAGAGCGGCTCGACATCGTCGCGGTCTGTACGAACGCGAAAGGACGCTCGTTCCTCACCGTCAAGGCCGCGGAGATGGGCGCGAAGGGGATCGTCGCCGAAAAGCCGATGTGCCACACCCTCGCCGAAGCCGGCGCCATGGTGAAGGCGTGCGCCGATCGCAAGATTCCTCTCAGCGCGGGTGCGATCACAACCACTCATCCCTCGTTCGGCCGGGCGAAGCAGTTGCTGCGCGAAGGCGTGATCGGCGGCCTGATCTCGATCGATACCAGGGGGCCTGGGGCGCAGCATCAGAACTGGGCTTATTTCGTCGACGGAACAATTGCCTGGGTCTCTGGCACTGGCGACAAGCCACGCCGGGAAGGCGGGAGCGACGAATTCACGGGCCAAGGCATGGCCGTCACGAGCGACGGCCTGGTGATTCACTTCCGGCATGGCGCGCCCGGCGTCCGCTTGAGCGGAGCCAAGGGCGAGATCGCGTTCGATCGCTACCGGTGGACGCTTGACGTGGAACTCGATACGCCCGCCGGACGCCAGCGCGTCACGTCGCCGTGGCCCGATCCGCAGTTCGTGCCGCCCTATCATTCGGTGTACACGATCGACGATGTAGTCGCCTGTATGGACGGGCGAATGGACGAACCGAAGAATTCCGGCCGGCGCGTCGCCATGGCTCTGGAAGTCGAGATCGCGCTGAAGGAGTCGTCGCGGCGTGGCGGCGCCAAGGTCGAACTGCCGCTGGCGGACCGGTCGCTGGGCCTCAACTATGACTGGTTCCGGTAGGCTTGCCGCGCCGCACGCACGCCGACGCGCACCAGCGGGGATTGACACCATGGCTGCCGTGTGTATACATTAGGCAGTCCGAGCTTGGTCTCGAAACTGGGAGGTAGTCTCGTGTCGAGAAATGGAAATTTGGCCCTTACGGCAGTGCTGTGGTGCGGACCACTGGCATGGGCGCAGTCTCCACTGTCGAAAATCGTCGGCACCGTGACCGATCCGTCCGGCGCGGCCGTGGTGGGCGCCAAGGCGTCCGCGCGGAATGACGGCACGGGATTCACCGCGTCAGCGGCGACGGACGCCCGCGGGTACTACGAACTCGACAAGATGCCCGACGGGATGTATACCGTCGCGATCGAACTTGCCGGGTTCCGGACTCACCGGCAGGCGAAGATCGTGCTGGAAACCCGCCAGACTCTTCGAATCGACGTCGCATTGACGGTCGGCGATCTCAGCCAGCAGGTGGAGGTCACCGGCCAGGCGCCGGTCGTCACCACCGACTCCGGCCAAGTCAACAGCGGCCACTTCAACCGCAAGGCCATCAACAACAACTACCTGCCGCAGATCTCGAATGTTTATGTCGCCACCGCGGGCGCGCTCTCTCCGTCGTTTCAGGGGTTCCAGGGTGTCGGCACCACCGCCGCGCAGAACAAGACCACCGTCGATGGCGTCGAGATGAACAACTTCTTCCTCAACGTGGAAACGCTGCAGGAGGTCAAGGTTCTCACGAGCGGCAATTCCGCCGAGTACGCGACGCCGATGGTCATGGATTTCGCCACCCAGAGCGGAACCAATTCCCTTCACGCGAAGTTCCTGATGCAACTTGGAAATCCGGCGATGAACTCGCTCGGCCCGAACAATCGTGTCCGCGGACCGGGATATCCGACCAACCGCGATCAGCTCTGGTCCGTATCCGGTCCGGTGCGAATCCCGGGAATCTACAACGGCAAGGACAAGACGTTCTTCTACGTGGACCGCTACTGGCTCAATCAGGTGACGTACGTGCAGGGCGGAAGCCCGACAACCATTGCGCCCGAGCGCATCCGCACAGGCGACTTCTCGTTCCTGCCCGCCAGCCGGTTCCGTGCCGGTACGCTCATGGATCCCTCCACCGGCACTCCGTTTCCGGGCAACCGGATTCCGGCGTCGGCGATCAGCGGCGTCTCGGCGAACTTCCTGAAGTTGCTCCCGGCCACCAACTTCCCGTCCCAGAACCCGGCCAACGATGGTCCGAACTTTCTGCTGGGCCTCGGAACTCCGACGGGCTCTTCGACTGGGTCGAACTTTTCCGTCAAGATCGATCACCAGTTGACGTCGAAGGACCGCATCGGCTGGGCCTCGACATGGAGACGCGCCTACTCGACCAGCGATCGAAGCGGCTACAACTTCTGGTGGCTCGGCAACAACTGGCCGAGCAACAGCCAGCGTGTTTACTGGACCCGCGTGATACGGCCCAATATGGTGAACGAATTCCGGGCAGGCATCGAACGGAAGGACGAATTCGAAGCCACCGATCCGAACACGCCGTTTCCGAGTGGATTCTCCAGCCAGTACAAGGGCAACGGCCTCGCGCTGCTACGCGCACTCGGCTTCTCATGGCTGCCATCGCTCGATCCCACCACATCCGCCAGCCTGCCCGTCATCAACATCCCCGGATTCTCCACGGGGTTCGATTTCGGATTCACGGGCGGATACGACTATCGCGTGGATACCCGGAACTTCACGGACAACCTCTCGTGGGTGAAGGGTGCGCACAGCTTCAAGATGGGCGCCGATCTGCGTCCCGCCTACAACCAAACGATCAAGTGGGGCCAAGCAACCGCGGGCCGGTTCGACTTCACGGGACGCTTCAGCGGCCACCATTACGGAGACTTCCGTCTCGGCGTTCCCGACAATGCGGCGCGGGCCGGTGTCACTCCTCGCCCGTATCGCCAACAGATCTGGGGCGGTGTCTACTTCCAGGACAACTGGCGCGTGACGCCGCGGTTCAACCTCGAACTCGGCCTGCGTTTCGAGCACAACGGCCTGGCCTTCGAAAAGAACAACATGATGTCGAATTTCGATCCGGCTACGGGTAGTCTGATCGTACCCGTGGACGCGACCCGCGCCTTGATCAGTCCTGCGTTTCCTTCTTCGATTCCGATCAAGACCGCCGCGGAAGCGGGCTTCCCGTTGCGCCTGCGGAACCGGCCCCAATTCCATTGGTTCCCACGCCTCGGATTCGCTTACCGGCCCGGGTTCGTTTCGAAGTCCGTGCTTCGTGGCAGCTTCGGGTTCTTCTCGGTGCCTCCTTCCTGGGAGGCCGGCGGCGGCGCCTGTTGCGCGCAAGATGGAAGCGCCATGGCGACGCGAGTCCCGTTCGCTTTGGACGAGGCCTTCAGCAACAGCTACAGTGGCGGGCGCCCCGCGTTCTCCTTCCCGTTCCCGTTTCCACAAGGATTCGGCGCGACCGGACAGACGGCGCTGGGTGTCGATAAGAACTTCCCGTTTGGCTACACGGCGAACTGGAACCTGACCATCGAAAAGGAGGTTCTGCCCGACACCGCGTTGCGCGTCACCTACCTCGGCGTGAAGGGCACCAACCTCCCGTATCAGTCCTACCTCAGTCCCGCTATCGGACGCGGCGCGCTTTATCCGCGATTCAGCCGCGTGTCCATGGTGAGCGCGGGAGGAAACCTGAGCTATCAGGGCATGGAAGCGTCGCTGAAGCGGCGATTCTCGGCGGGCATGCAGTTTGAAGCCTTCTATTCCTGGGGCCACAAACTCGGCCTTCCCAGCGTGCTTCGGCCCTGGCGGGAAACCGACTTCGGGGACTACATCGAGGACGCGCGGAACCGGGAACGCGACTACGGCCGCCAGCCGGATTGGGCCGACCAACGGTTCAGCATCTCCCATGTCGTGGAGTTGCCGTTCGGACGCGGGCGAAAGTTCCTGTCTTCGATCCCGCGCGCGGCAAACTACGCGATCGGCGGATGGGCGTTGAGCGGTTGGTGGTGGTTCGACACCTGGAAACCGATCACGCCGGTTGTCGCTGGCCAGGACCCGCTCGGACTGGGCCGCAACATTCGAGCATCGGTAGTGCCCGGGTGCAATCCGAACATCGCCCCCTCCCTCGGCGCGATCTACAATACCGCCTGCTTCACGCGGCCGGCGGCGGGACAGTATGGCGATGCCGCCTATAACGTCATCCTTCCCAAGTCCTGGGTTGGGCTGGGCCAGAACAACGTCGCGCTGTACAAGGACATTCCGCTGCTCTTCACCGAAAGCGCCATGCTTCGAATCGGAGGGAAGTTCGTCAACTTGTTCAATCACCCCTGGCTGACGCAGGCGGGTGGAGGCAACATCATCACCGGTGGCACGGCGGGCAGAGGCGCCATGACCGGTGCGCGAACGGTTCGAATCGAGGCCAAGATCGAATTCTGATTCCCGAATGACAGCGACAGGCGCGTCCGGCCGGGGCGTTCTGGACCGGATCGAGCGGCTGGGTAACCGGCTGCCCGATCCGGCCATCCTGTTTGTCTGGCTGCTGGCGTTCGTTTGGGTGATCTCGGCGATTCTGGCGCCGGTCGAGTTCGCGGAGTTGGACCCGAGGACGAAGCAGCCGGTCCGGGTCGTCAATCAGTTGACTGGGCCGGCGATCGCCGGCTTTCTCACCCGGATGGTCCGGACCTTCATGGAGTTTCCGCCGCTCGGCACGGTGCTCGTGATTCTGCTGGCCACCGGCGTTGCGGAACATAGCGGCCTGTTTTCGGCGGCGATCCGCGCCTTGCTGCGGCGCACGTCGCGCAAGCTGCTGACTCCGATGCTCCTCTTGGTTGCCGTGCTGAGTCACTCCGCTGGCGATCCTGGCTACGCGATCGTGATCCCGGCGGGTGGGGCGATGTTCGCCGCATCCGGCAGACATCCGCTGCTGGGAATCGCCGTCGCGTTCGCGGGCGCCTCGGGCGGATTCAGCGCGAGCTTCCTCCCGTCGTCGCTCGATCCCCTCCTGCAGGGCTTCACGCAGCAGGCGGCGCGCATCATCGATCCTGACGCGCGGATCAATCCGCTGTGCAATTGGGGATTCATGAGCGCGTCGGCGCTGCTGCTGATCGGAGTGGGCTGGTTCATTACGGATCGCATTGTCGAGCCCCGGCTGGCGGGAGTTGCCGTGGACGGCGAACCAACCGATGCCTCCTCGATGCCGGAGGCTCCGGCGGCCGAGTCGCGCGGGCTTCGAATGGCGTCGATCGCGGCGGCGTCGATCGTAGCCGCCATGGTGCTTGCGTGCTGGCCGGTGAACTCGGCGCTACGCGATCCGGGAGGCAGCCTCATCGCTCCCGCGGCGCCGTTGATGCAAATGGTGGCGCCGATGCTGTTTATTCTGATGCTGGTTCCGGGCATCGCCTACGGCGCCGTGGTGGGAACGGTGAAGAACCATCGCGACGTGGTCCAGGCGATGACGAAGGGAATGGGTGGTGTCAGCTACTATGTCGTGATGGCGTTTTTCGCCGCGCAATTCACGGCGGCGTTCACGCAATCGAATCTCGGCCTGCTGATCGCGATCAAAGGCGCGAACGCGCTCGAGGCCTGGCGGCTTCCCGCGCAAGTGACCATCGGCGGGATCATTCTGCTCACGGCCGCGATCAATCTGCTGATCGGCTCGGCGTCGGCGACATGGGCGCTGCTCAGTCCGATCTTCGTGCCGATGCTGATGGCGGCCGGGTTGTCACCGGAACTCACGCAGGCTGCCTTCCGAGTGGGAGACTCGAGCACGAACATCATCACCCCTCTGATGCCGTTCTTCCCCTTGGTTGTTCTCTATGCGCGCCGCTATACTAAGGGCGCCGGCTCCGGGACGCTGATCTCGCTCATGCTCCCTTATTCGATGGCGTTCCTGGTGGTATGGAGTCTTCTGCTGGCTGTATTCTGGACCTTTCGGCTGCCGCTCGGGCTGCAAGCCGGTTACACGTATTCCCGATGAACGAGGTGAAAAAACATTGCTACTCGCTGAACTCTCCTGGCCGGCCGTGAACGCACTGTCGCGCGACGTGCTCGTGGTGCTGCCGATCGCGGCGCTCGAACAGCACGGCCCGCATCTGCCATTGTTCACCGACAGTTTTCTGGTAGGCGAGGTGGCGCGGCGGGCCAATGAGGCGCTCGGCGGCCGGGTGTTGTTCGCGCCGGTGACGTGGCTCGGCAATTCGCATCATCATCTCGATTTCGCGGGCACGATGACGGCGGCTCCGCGCGTTTACCTCGACATGCTGCGCACGATGATCGATTGCGTGCTGACGCACGGCTTCAAACGCATCGTGCTGCTCAACGGCCACGGCGGCAACAACGTGCCCGGGCAGCAGGTGCTCTATGAGGCGCGTCAGCATCATCGCGATCGCAAGGACTTGTTGTTGCTGCTGGCCAACTATTGGGCGCTCGGCTCCGATCCGGCGAAAACGATTCCAGGCCTGCAGCACAAGATCGAACATGCGTGCCAATGGGAGACATCGATGATGATGCACCTGCGTCCGGATCTCGTTGGCGGCTACAAGAGCACTGCCAAAGTCGAATGGGGGAACCCGTTCCAGCCGGCCACGCGCGCCTGGACAATGCCCGATGTTTCCCCTGAGGGACATGTCGGAGAGCCCGCGCTGGCCACGGCCGGGATCGGCGAGGCGCTTCTCGAGGCATTCGCCGCCGATGCGGTTGCGTTCCTGACCAGAGTGATCGAATGGGACGGAAGGAGTTGGAACGGATGAGCAATCTGATTTCGCGGCGCGGGCTTTTCGCGGCTGGCGCGGCGGCCTTTTCCTTGCGCACCCTGCGGGCGCAGCAGCGCGCCAACGCGGCGTTTCCACGGCTGAAGATCGTCGATATCGAAGAACACCGGATCCAGACGCCGTGGGCGGATTTCCAGAAGTACGAGATGATGCACTTCTACGGCCCCAGCAGCCGGGTGATCTATGTCGTGCGGACCAATAGTGAACTGACCGGTCTCGGCGAGGGTGGGGACCCCGAGTCGAAGGACACCCTTCAGAAGTACATCGGAACCAGCCCGTTCGACTGGGTGGCGGACGAAACGAGCAAGGCGCTCGGCACGGCGATGTACGACTTGATGGGAAAGGCCGCCGGCGTCCCGGTTTACAAGTTGATCGGCCCGAAGCACCGCTCGTTCGTTCCCTGCGCGGCATGGCACGTGTCGACTCATCCCAAGCGCATGGCGGCCGCGGTGAAGCACTTGGCCGGCATTGGCTACACGTGGATGAAGTATCACCTCTCGCCGTTCGAGAATGTCATCGACCAGATGGAGGCGATGCAAGCCGTCGCGCCGAAGGGCTTCAAGATTCATCACGACTTCACGATGGGCGGATCGAATGATCACGTTTTCGAACTGCTTCAGAAGATCGAGAAGTATCCGATCGCGGGGGCCTTCGAGGATCCGATGGCGGAGCGTGACATCAAAGGCTACGCCGAGCTTCGCGCCAAGTGCCGCCTGCCGATCCTGTACCATCATTCGCCGCTCGGCGCGGGTTTCGAAACCCAGCATCGAGCGGCGGACGGTTACATCCTGGGCAACAGCTCGATCGGCGCGGTGATGCGGCACGCGGGCCTGTTCGCGATGCTCGAGACTCCATTCTCTTGGCAGAACACCGGCGGCACGATCACGCGGGCGATGACGCTTCACATGCAGGCGGCCTGCAAGACGGCGTATCTGCATTTCAACAACGACACCGAGTCCTGGAGCGCCGACGTGGTGAAGGAGCGGCTGGAACCGGTCAATGGGTTGATTCGGGTGCCCGAGGCTCCGGGGCTGGGCCTGACGCTCGACCGCGCCGAACTCGAACGGCTGAAGAAGCTGCAACTGCCCGCGCAACCCAAGTGGATCATCAGGACGCGGTTCGCCAACGGGTCGATGATGTACAACATCGGAGACACCACGTCGCCGATCTTCATGGTCCGCCCCGATACGAGACGGCTGGCAACGCTGAGCTACGACGCTCCGTTGACCACTGAATACTGGGATCCGGACGGAACGCCGGCGTTTCGCACCATGATGGAGAGGCTGGAAAGAGAAGGAATGGTTCTGGAGCGCGCATGATCTTGCGAAGGACGTTCCTGGGGGCCGCTGCCTCCGCGGTGGCCATTCCGGCTCCTGGCGGCCGGAAGCGGCGCACCATGTACTTCAACGACGCGCGCCACTTCTATCTCTATTCGTTCGATCCTCCGATGAGCGACGAGGACTCGTGGCGCCCGATCGACGAATTGCTCGGGACGGCCGTGAACACGCTGATCTACGGCGTCGAGACGGGAGGGCTGTTCAGCAGATCGAAGGTGGCGCCGCGAGCCTTTTCGCAAGGACGCCCCTACACGAGCGGATTGGCTTGGCGCGCCTGGTACAACATGCAGAGTCTGATCGATCGTGGGCTCGATCCGCTCCGTGTCGTGATCGATCGCGCGCACGACAAGGGGCTCGACTTCATCACGAGCATGCGCGTGGGTGACGGCAAGATGGACTTCTCGCGCAAGGAAGTCCGCGATACCCGATTCTCCTGGCTCGAGGAACTCGCCGGGTATCCGGTGGAGGGGATTGAGCTCGACCTCACCTACACGCCGTTCTACTTCCAGCCTTCCGAGGCGAGGGCCAACGCGCCGGTGATGAGCGCCTACGTTCGCGACATCGCGGCGATGGTCCGGTCGAAGGGCAAGGATCGGATAGTCGGCGCGCGCGTCTTTCCCACCGTTGCGCTCAACGAATCGCTCGGGCTCGATGTCAAGGAGTGGCTGGCAAAGCGCTACGTCGACTATGTCGCTCCGATGTTCTACGGGTTCCATCAGCTCGATCCGAATCTCCCGTTCGAGTCCCTGGTAGCGGCGGCGAGGGGGACGGGCGCGGACGTGTTTCCGGTGATTCAGCCGTTTTATCTCAGGCAAGAGGAGCACGCCACGCCCGCCATGCTGCGCGCGGCGGTAGCGAATTTCTGGGCCAAGGGCGCTACCGGATTGATCGTGGCGCCGTGGTTCCGATGGCCGTTGCGCGATGCCGAGAAGTCTTTCCTCACCGATATCGGCGATCCGGACTCGGTGCGGGATCGCGACAAGCACTACGTCGTGGCGCACCGCGAACCGGATGCGGCCCGTCACGGATATGGGCAACCGTTGCCACTGGCGATCGAGCGGGCCGATCCGAACGCGCGATTCTCCGTGCCCTTCTACATGGCCGATGATTGTTCATCGAAACGAATCCGGTCCGTGAGGTTGATGCTCAAAGTCGTGAACATGGTTGGGCCGGATCAGTTCGCCGTCCGCTTGAATGGAACATCGCTCGACAGCGAGCCACGGCGGCGCACCAGTCACCGGTACGGGTTTCAATGGCTCGACTACACGCTCGGCGGCATCCGTCCCCGCCGCGGCGAGAATGTGCTCGAGGTCGCGCTGGCCAAGAGACCGGATGGACTCGAAGGAGGGGTCACGGTGGAACAGGTGGAGGTTGCCGTCGACTACGGGCTGCCTAGCTCCATGTTCGAACGTCCCCGAGCGCTCGAGGAGCGGTAGGCGAGCATGTATACTCGTATGTCGATGACGCGCCGTCTGCTCCTCTCCTCCGCCGCTTCGCCGCTGCTCATGAGCGCTGCCGGCTCCGGCGATTTGCTCACCACTCCGGAACAGGCGGCGGGGCGGCGCAAGCTTCGTGTGGGAATCGTGGGCTGCGGACGCATGGGTCAGTACTTCGCCGAGGTGTATCGCCGCTCGCCCGACACCGAACTCGCCGCGATCGCCGAGTACAACGACGAGCGCCGCAAGGTGGTGGGCGACCGCTTCCAGGTGAAGGCTCTGTTCAAGGAAGCGCCGGAGATGGTCCGAAGCGAAAAACTGGACATCGTGGCGATCATCACGCCGACGAAGTTCATGCAGGCGGCGGTATTGGCCGCGGCCGAGGCCGGCGTGAAAGGCATCTCCACCGACAAGCCGATCGCCGCGAAGCTTGCCGGCGCCGATGCGATGGTTCAGGCATGCGGCAGCCGCAAGATCGTATTTGCGGGAGGCAACCTGCAACGCGCGCGATGGCAGACGCAGATCGCGGCGCAGCGTCTGCGCTCCGGCGTCTACGGGCGGATCACGGGAGCCACGGTCATGGGATACGGCGGTGAAATCTCCGGTGGCGGTTGTCAGCACGTGGCCGTGCTTCGGTTGTTGACTGGCGCCGAAATCACCCAGGTGGAAACCTTCGGCTATCCGGCCAAGGCGCTTGCGCCGGAGGCGAACGATCAAGGCCTCATGATCAACGGCCGGTGGCGATTGTCGAGCGGCATCGACTGCATGGTGTTCGGCGAACGCGACCCCTTCAGCGGCGTGGAAGTTCGAGCCGAACGGGGAGCGGTCCGCTGGAGTTGGAACGCGCCGCTGCTATTCGAGGGCAGTGGAAGGACGGCGCCCCGGAAGGAGATCGATCCCGCCTATCCACCGTTTCCTTGGGCGCGGATGCTCGAAACTCCGCCGCTGCGTAACGACGACGACTACCTGGTGGCGTCGATCCGCTCGTTCGTCGATGCGGTTCATCTCGGGCGGCCGTCGAGTTCGCTCTTCGTCTCCGGCCACGATCTGCGGCAGTCCCTCGAGGCCGCGATCGCCAGCAAGGTCTCGGCGATCGAAGGTGGGCGGACTATTTCCCTGCCGCTCGCCGATCGCTCTCTCACGTTGATGCCGTCGCCATACCGGTGGCTGGGCGGGGATGCGGTAGGCAGTCCGCAGCCGGTCAAAGACGCTTCGGGAGAGTCGCGTTGATTCGCCTCTCGCTTGTTGTCGCTTCACTGCTCTCGGCGCCGGCGGCTCTAGCGCAAGAGGCGCCCGCCGCCGCCCAGGTCGTGGCCGTCGAGCCGCTGACACCCAACGTCAAGCGGCTTCGGGTTCGCATGCCGAAGAACTACAGATTCGAGGCGGGGCAGTTTGCGCTGCTCTCCGTGCCATCCGCGTTCGTCGAGGCATGGAATGCGAAGTACAAGACTGAGCTCGGCGCGGTGCGCCGCCCCTACTCGTTCGCGTCGAGCCCGAAACGGCTGCCGGTGGCGGAGTTCATCATCCAGTTGGCGGCGCCACCGCCCGGGCGCGATGTTCCGCCGGGAATCGCTTCCACATATATCCACGGCGAGTTGAAGCCGGGCGGCACGATCGAGATCGGACAGCCGTTGGGCAGCCTGAACAAAGCCGGGGACAGCGCCACCCGGCCGCTCATCCTGGTGGCGGGCGGAACCGGCGTGGCTCCCTTCGTGGGGTTGCTGGATCACTGGTTCCGGACCAAGCAACACAAGGGCCGCAAGATCTACCTCTTCTTCGGCGCCCGGCAACGGCGCGACCTGATGCTCGACGCGCAGTTCCGCCGCTGGGCCGCCAAGCATTCGAATTTCACCTATGTGCCGGCGCTTTCCGATCCCGCGCCCGATGACAACTGGACCGGGCCCACCGGCTTTGTCAACGTGGTTCTCGACAAGCACTTCACCGGCACGCTCGACGCGGACGTGCTGATTGCCGGCTCGCCGCGCATGATGCAAGAGACTGTGAAGGTGGTCAAGGCGAAGGGAGTGCCCGAGGGACAGATCCGCCACGATCCGATCAAAGTCGCGCCGTAGACGCGAGGTATGGCAACCGATTCGCCGCTCTAGATCTAGATTCGCTCGATCAGCACTTCGGCAGCGTGGGCGGCCAGCGCCTCCAGGTCGTCCGGATCGGACGTGAGTATGGTCCCTCCGGGTTCCGCGAATGCCACGACAAGCGCATCGACGGCTGACCCACGACGGGCCAGTCGCCGCAACTGGGCTGCTCGTCGCGCGAGAGACTCGGGGATCGTATCGGCGATGTCACAGGTCTCGAGGAACCGATTCTCGTTGGCGTCGCGCCCCGCGTGCCCCTGTATGCACTCCACGAGAACCACCGCAGGTACCGCCGGTGGCCATAGGCCCTCTTCGCGCAGGGCGACGATCAGGGCTAGGGCGCGGCGCGAGCGCTCAGCCAGTTGACTGACCGCCCCCGAATCCAGGATCAACACAAAGGCTAACCAGCCTTCCGATCCGTGCGGCTGCCGATTCGTTGTGCCACGGCGACCGCGCGGGCGCGCGCCCGAGGATCGGGCTGGCCGACCTGTGCCGCAAGTTCGGATGTGTAGCGCCGGCTGGCGGACTGTAGCTCCTGACGACGCACTTCGGTGCGCACCGCTTCCTGAAGAAGCTCGGATGCGGGGAGTCCGCGCTCCTTCACCATTTCGTAGAGATCCGTTGGCAGGTAAACCTGCATGCGCGGCATACGCCTAGTATACGCACATGCGTTCACCCAGGCTTGTGCGTGCGGAACTCTCGATCGCATTGTACTGCACAGCGGCGTTTACCTGGCATGGCAACGCCGCGGCTCATTTGCCGGCGAATCGTTGCCTTACGCCGGCTTCACGCCTTCTTCCAGAGCGCCGAGATATCGTCCTTGGGCTGGAATCCGAGGATGCGCTTGGCCTTGTCGTTGCGAAACTTCCCGTGCGGCATGTCGGTCAGGATCAGGAACACTTCGCACTTCGAGGGCAACTTCGCTTTGTCGACGGTGAGTCCCAGGCGAATGGCCTCGCCCGCGTCGTCGCCGGTCACCACGAACGGAACCGGGTTGCTTCCGGGCTTGAGCTGATTGAACGAACCCGGGGCGGCGCCGCGAAGGTCGCGGAAGTTGTAGAAGAGAAAATTGAGCACGTGGATGTCATGATGCTCGGTGAACACCCGCGTCACCTCGTGGCCGAGCGACTTGGTGAGCGCGTAGAGAATCGTCGTCGGCTGCGGCGGAACGTCGCCATCCATGCCGAAGTCGAATCCCTCGTACGCCGGACCGGTAACGGTGAAGTGCGGACCCGTGTTGAGGATGCGTTTGATACCATGGCGCACCGCCGCCGTCATCATGTTCCAGCAGCCGCCGGTGTTCACGCCGAACGCCAGCCGCTCGCTTTCCCTTACGACGGAGCAATTCACGATCGCGTCCATTCCCTCGGAGGCGCGCATCACCTGATCGAAGGAAGTCATGTCGACCACCCGGAACTCGTGCCCGAGGTCTTGGGTGGGCTGCTTGACGTCGGAGAGCAGCAACTGGTGATCCTTGCCGAGCGCGTTGGCAACGAAGGGCCCGAGATATCCGGCCGCGCCGGTGACGAGTACTTTCATGGCCTCACCATTTCACCTTCGGTTGATAGTTCAACGCGTACTTGGCGCCCGCGACGGAGAATCGCGCCTTGGGCGAATCCATTCCGATGTGGACAACCGCCCACCAACTGCCTACGCCCTGTTGGTTGTCGCGCGGCGTGGCGGCAACCGCCCGGGCCACGGCGTGCGCCACGTCTTCCTCGTCCACCCACATCGGATCGAACGGCTTGCCCGCCGTCTCGGCGAACTTCACCACTTTGCCCAGCCGCAGTGTCATGGCCCGGATCTTGCGGTCGCGGGCGAACTCGCGGCAAACCACTTCGCCCAAGTACTTGCCGAGCACTCGCGCATCGGTCGTGGGCCGGGGCCGCCAGGATTCGCTCACGGTGTAGCCGGCGTCGTAGGCGGTCATGAGGTCGAGCGTACTGAGAAACACGGCCTTCGGGACGCGCGCTTTCGACGCGGCTTCGAGCAGATGATAGGTGCCGCGGGTGAGCCAGTCGAGCGTCTGCCGGTCGTTGTCGCCCGGTGAGGATTCGGCGACATGCACCACCGCGTCGAGTCCCTGCACGAGCGCCGCCGTGTCGTCGGGTTTGTCGAGCGGCGAGCGGATGAACTCGAAGCCCGGCGAGACTGGCTCGCGATCGGTGAGGCGGATCTGGTGATCCTTGCCGAGCACACGGGCCAGAGTCATCGCCAGCGGATGCGCGGCGGACGTGATCAGGATGCGGGGCCGTCGCGCCCCCGGCCCTTCCTGTGGCGCGGCCGCCATCGCCGCGGCGGATGCGGCGGGCGCGGCCAGAATGGTCCGGCGCCGCAACCGCCGGTCATGGATGGGATGGTCACTCATCGTACCGCTCATGATAGCTCCGCCGGCCGGAGCGCCCATCCGCCGCTGGTCCAGACCAGTACGCGCTCGTCGCCGAAGGGACCCTGTGGCGGGACCAGCGTCTCTAACTCGGCCAGGTGTGCCGCCGGGATCCGCAGTTCGGTTGCGGCTATCGCCGATTCCATCTGAGCCTCGCTACGCCAGCCGAGAATCACCGATGCCACGGACGGCCGCGAAAGCACCCAGGCGATGGCATACCCGGCGCTGCTTGCTCCGCTTTCAGACGCCATGCGAGCGAGCGCTTCCAGCCGCTCGGCGTCACCCGGTTTCAGCTTCGGAACCCATCCGGGTTTCTCGCTCCCGCGCGATCCCTCAGGGGCCTTCTCTCCGGCGTACTTGCCCGAAAGGACTCCGGCCTCGAGTGGCTGGTAGCTGACGATCGAGACGCCATAGTGCGCCGCGCAGGCGTTCTGCTCCAGGTCGACGCCGCGATAGAGCAGGTTATACTTCGGCGAGACCACCTGAAGTTTCGGCGCACCCGATGACCGCGCCATTTCGCAAGCTTGCGCAATGCGCCATACCGGCCAGTTCGAAGCTCCGACAGCCCGAACTTTACCATCGCGGATCCAACGCTCGCATGTTCCGAGGAACTCCTCCACCGCAACGGCCGGGTCCCAGCGGTGAGCCAGAAACAGGTCGACGTAGTCCGTGCCGAGCCGTCGTAGACTGGCCTCGAGCTGCTTGTCGAGATGGCGGCGCGACAGGCCGGCATCCAGCGGTCCGGCGCCCGCCGGGTTACCGAATTTGGTGCAGATCACGGCGCGGTGGCGCTGCCCGCCCAGCGCCTTGCCGAGCACCTGCTCGCTGACGCCGCCCGGTGACCCCCAGGTCCGGCTGTAGCCCTCGTAAACATCCGCGGTGTCGAAGAAATTGATGCCGCGTTCGAGCGCGGCCGAAACCAGCCGGTCGCACTGGCTCTGGTCGAGCGGGTTGCCGAAGATCATTGTGCCCATCGTGATGGGCGAGACGCGCATACCGGTCGTGCCGATTGCGTTGTAGTTCATGCCTTCCGCCCTCCGGGTAGGGTGCGGCCGGGAAGCCGATCGAGGAGCTCGACTGAGCGCCGGTTACTGTATACCATCATGTCTGCATCATTATGACAGGTGCGGAGCGCACAGGAGACCCGGGCCGCGCAACCACGATCCGGGGAACTTCCGGATTCGGGAAAGGCGCACGATTTACGCCCGCGGCCCCCTTACCGGGGGTGCAGATACTTCTTGAGGAAGCCACCGACAGACTTGGAGAAGTCCTCGTCCGGAGCCTCATAGTTGGCGGCGATGTGCGCCGCCATCGCTTTGGCTGCCGCTTCCGCATCCCGGCGGCACAATGCGTCGACGATCGGTTGATGCCCGGCGGCGTGTTTCTCCCGTTCCAGCAGGACCTGCTGTACCGAGATCGCGGCGGCGTTCCTGCGGTAGTAGGGCGACGCCAACGTTCCATTGGAAACAATGTGGAATGGGCCCACCACGCGAATCAGCAGCTTCTCCAATTCATCGTTGGCGGTGAGGCTCCAGATCTTCCGGTGGAGCGCCACGTCCAGAGCATCCTGGTCGGCGAGACTGTCCTGGGGTTTCTGAAGATCCTCGGCGATCGCGCGGAGTTCGCGAAGGTCGTTTTCCGTCAAATTGGGGATCGCTTCCTTGACGGCGAGTTGCTCCAGGGCGATTCGGATCGGGACGAGCTTGGCGATCAGTTCCTCGGTGAACTCGGCCACGAATTTCCCGATCTTCGGACGATCGATCAAGAGACCCTCGGCTGTCAGGAAGGTGAGCGCCTGACGAATCACGGAGCGGCTTGCACCGAACTCCTCGACCAATACCTCTTCCTTGAGATGCTCGCCGGGCCGGTAGCCGCCGGTGTAAATCTTCTCTCGAAGCCTCTTGTAGGTGCGCTCCGCGAGGTAGTCTTTTTGCCTGGGCTGGGCGGAACGGTTGGACGAGCGGCGTTTTCCAGTCTTCTTCGCGGCGGGCATTGAGTCGGGAACTCCAATCGTAACACCAATCAAGCCGGCTGCCCCCAACGGTGCGGAGTGAATTTCCGGCGAGCATGCGCAAGGGCGGCCCGGCACGTGAAATGTGGCTCGCCGCGAGTCGGGATTGTAGCCTTCGGCTCCGTCCATGCCACAAGCGCCGCATAAGACGACTCTTGGCGGAAGTGTTGGCGGCTTGACGCGGCCGGCCCCTTCACGGCGGCTGCTCCTGGATGTACAATCATTCCGCTAACAGCGGTTCGGTCCCTTTGCGAGGTGTCCATGAAGATCCAGGTCTCGATCGCCGCCTTTGCGCAGGAATACCGTGCCTCGATCAAGAGGTGATCTCCACGTGCCCCCCCTGGTTCTGCTCACCGCGCTCTCGATGGCCTTCGGTTGGCGAATTCGCGGACAGTTCGGTCATGAAGCGGGAGCGGCCATCGCGGGCGCGCTCGGCGCGATGGCGATCGCGCTGCTCTCCGGCCGCCAGGATTGGCAACGCCGCGTGCACTACTTCGCGCTGCTCGGCGCGTTGGGATGGTCTTTCGGCGGCAGCATCTCCTACATGAAGGTGATCGGCTACACGCACTCGTCGGACTCGGCGACGGTCCTCTACGGATTCGCGGGCGTGTTCCTGATCGGATTCCTCTGGGCCGGACTCGGTGGCGCGGGGACGGCGCTGGCCGCTGTGCTCGATCAAGAGAAATTGCGAGATGTAGTGCGCGCCGCGGCCGTGGTCATGGGAGCGTGGTTCGTCGAGGACGTGTTCGTGGATGCCGTTCGCGCCCACGGCGGCCGGTCGTGGAACTGGTTCGACAGCGACTGGATGGGCGCGACGTCCGCCGCGCTGGCGGTGTCGATTCTCGCTCTCGGCCGGCGCCGCATCGACTTCGGTGTTTCCCTCGTTCTCCATCTTGCCGCGGGCTGGTGGATCGCGTTCGGCCTACTGGTTCCGATCCTCGGACTTCACCTCAATCCTCCGCGTGGCGACAACTGGGCTGGCGTTCTCGGACTCTTCGGCGGTTGGGTGGTCTTCAGCAGGCGGCGGCGTCTGGATGAAGCCGCGCGTTCGGCGATGCTTTGCGCGATCCTCGGTGGCGCGGGATTTTGCCTGGGGCAGACGCTCAAGCTCGTCTGGATCGCCACCGGTGTGCAATGGGGATGGCACGCCACCATGGAGTGGTTCCACGGTCTCTTTCATGGCGTTGCTCTCGCGATCGCCATGGCTCCGCTGCTTCGCGGCGGCAGCGTCTCCTGGACCGCCATGCCGCGGATGGAGGTTTTTGCAGTGCTCTTCGTCGTGTGGGTAATCCCGTATCTGAACTTCCGCCGCACGCCGCCGATCTGGCTCAAACACGTCAAATCGCTTCCAGCGGCGTTCCATGGCCTCTATCTTTCCTCGAACTTCCTCCCATCGCGAGGATGGCTGGGCTGGATCGAAATCGGCTTTGTCGCGGCCGGCGCGATCGCCGCGGCTCTGCTGGTGCGCCACACCCGCCAATCCCTGGCGCCGTTGTCCGGATCGTGGGAGAGCAGAGGGCAACTGCTCTACCTGACGTTGCTGTGGACCATGTTCGTGATCAGCACGGTACACGAGACGGCGATGCTGGAACCGATGGTCCTGGTGATGCAGATGGGCGTGGGTCTGACGGGAGCTATCTGCATGTGGCTGCTTCTCGCATCCCCGCCCGTTCGATCCACCGCCGTCCCTGCTTGGCCCAGCCGCATACTGGCGATCGGCCTGGCCGCCGCGATCGTCGCGCCCGTGGCCGGCTGGACCGTCAAGCGCGCCCTTTACGGCGACAAGTTCGGAGGCTACTTCTACATGAACCACATTCGGTTCGGTCCGAACAATACCAACGACAAACGCTGACGAGCCCGGGCCGCTACGCCGCGCGCAGGCGTCCCGCCCCATAACCGGCGGCCAGGGAAATAAGGATCGTTGCGCCATGCCACACCAGCAGGTGGACTGCCTCGAGGTCGGGGCACGACACCTGCAGCGCGAGCATCGCGACCGCCGAGGAGAACGCGGCGGTCAAGACGCCGGTGCGAGCGCCGTTCGTCGAGTACCCCAGCCGGGCGAATGCGTACGACGCGCCGGCGGCCATTGCCGAGAGCACAGCTCCGGCGATCAGGCATCCCTGGCCATCCGCCACGAAATCGCCGGTTGGCGCGAACGGAAACAGAGACGCCACGATTGCCGGAAATCCAACCGCGATGAGCGCCACCGGCGCTAGCGGCGCGACTCGCCGCCGGCTGCCCGGGCGGATCGATTCATGGAGACTCGCCGCCGCGGCCAGGATCGCGGCAAGGAACAGCGCGCCCAGCAGCAACGGTTGCGCGCCGGTCAGAGCGTTCCAGCCGCGAACGCCAACGCCCCAGGCGCTCAGGCCGCCAATGATCGCCGCAACGCAGCAAGCGCCGGCCGCAGCCACCCAAACTGGCGGCACAGGCGCGACCGGCTTCAGGTCCGCGTGCAACATCGCGCGGATGCGCTCCGCGGCGCGCTCGTCCTCGCGCGGGACCGGCAGTGGGGCGAGACTCCAGGAAAGCAGGGCGGCGCAGCGGGGACAAGTGTCCATGTGCCCGCGCACTTCGGGGCGCGCGCGGAACTCCGCGGGCTCGATTCCCTCGCCGAGCAACAGGTCAACGTCCGCGCACTTCATCCGCTTCCTTCTCCCCGGTCGTTTTTCAATCCGAGCGCCCGCCGGACCGCTTGGTAGGCGCGGTACGCCTTCTGCTTGACGGCGGGCGCGGTGGACTCGGTTGCGCGGGCCACGTCCTCCACGCTCATGCCTCCCACCTTCAGCATGATCAACACCTCGCGCTGTCCCTCTGGCAATCCGTCCATCAGCGCCAGAATCTGGTCCGCGCGCAGCCGGTTTTCGATTGGAACGCGCGGGTCGGCCGACGGGTGTTCGGCCATGAGGTCGATGTTGGACTCGCGGCCAGACGAACGCTGCCAGCGGCGGTACTGATCCACCCTGGTATGCCGGGCGATCGCCAGCACCCACGGCAGCACCGGCTCGCCGGGCCGGTAGCTGCGCCTCGCCCGATGCAAGCGCAGCCAGCACTCCTGCAGCAAATCGTCGACCGGCCCGGTGCTTCCCCCAAGGGCATAAAAGTAGCGCGACAAGACCGGGTTCAGCAGGCGCACCAGTTCGTCCGCGGCGCCGGCATCGGCTTGCTGATAACGAACCATCAACGTCAGTAGCTCTTGCTGGAAGAGCCCGGTGTCCGGCCGCGATTCCCGCGCGCGGTCCGTTGAGGGCATGCCAGTCTTGTATATCCCATTCGAGTTTCGCCCGAAACCGGCGCCGGAGGCAAGATCCGCGGGATCATACCAGCCTCCGGTCCGCGCGAATGCCTTCGATCTGAACCAGGGCGGCCTGCTGGGGCGCCTGGGTCCGCACGTTTTCGAGCCGCAGGACGCCCCGCGGGCACACCTCCGCGCACAAGCCGCAACCGACGCAGGAGGCGCGCGTAAAGCTCTCGTTGGCCTGCGCGTAGGAACGGACGTCGATGCCCATCTCGCAGTACTTGGAGCACATGCCGCAAGAGATGCACATGTTCTCCTTCACCGCGATCCGGTACCGGCCCACCTTCTGGACCAGGCCGAGCAACGCCGCCATCGGGCAGAAGAAACGGCACCAGACGCGAGTGCCGCCCAACGGGTAGAGTCCGACGCCGACAACGCCGGCGAGCATCGAAGACACCATCAGGCCGTAGAAGGACTGGAAGCCCGCCGTCCACTGGACGATGGCCGGATTCGTCTTGCCGGCTCCCCAACTGATGAAGAGCATCGCCGTGAGGAGTAGACTCGCGCCCAACACCGCATGGACGGTCACCCGTTCGATTCGCCACGAGGCATTCGACTTGTCCGACAGGTGCCGCCACGGCTCGCCGAAGGTGTTCGCCAGTCCGCCGCAGCCGCAGATCCAGGAGCAATACCAGCGCTTGCCGAAGAGCGCTCCCAGCAGCGGAACCAGCAGCGCGGAGCCGAGGAAGCTGTAAAGGATGTACGGTAGCGGGAGCGAGAAGATGTACGACGGGGTCAGGTAGTCCATCTTCAGCGGCCAAAAGTAGCTGAAGTAGTACTCCGGCTGATGCAGGAACTTCAACATTTGCGGGATCGAGAACGCGAACACGGACTGGACGAAGATCACCACGCACGTGCGAATCACCTGGTAGCGGTTGTGCCGGTATTTGCGAATGACGTGCACGCCACCCGCCGTCACCGCCAACGTGTAGAGGAGCCCGTACAGCGTCCACTTGCTTTCGAGCCCGATCATCCGCGCGGGGACGGCGAGCCATTCGGTGAAGTAAAGGACCAGATAGAAGCCCGTGAGGATCGCGGCGAGCAGCCATGCCGAGATGCCGCGGTTCTTCACGTCATGCAAAAGCGAGTGAGCGGAGCCGGACTTGATCATGCCGCCCTCCTTTCCGCGCTCTGGAACGCGGCGCGCACGCTCTCGAGAGCCAGCCTTCCGAACTCCACGTCGAACTGGGCCAGGTGTAGATTGGCCACGACATGGGCCATGGACCGCCGCTCGGCGATCCACTTCTCGAACCACTTGTGGTTCCAGCGCGAGCCCAACAGATTGACGCCCACCACGGCGCCCTCGTTTTCGACGATGCGAATGCTGGCGTCCTTTCCGGGAACGCGATGAAAAAAGGTCGTCGCTCCGGCGGGAGCCCGCGTCACTTCGCCGACGGTGGTGTACTCGATCTCGAAGAATTTGGCGCTGTTGTAGAACAGCGGCGGCCGGTAGGCGGCCGTGTCGCCGAGCATCGCTCGCGCGGCCGATTCGCCTTGCCGTTTGGCCGAGTACCAGATCTGCTCCAGCAGAGAGCCTCCGTCAGGTCTGGTGAACTCCGCGCAATCGCCGGCCGCCCAGACATCGGGCAGGGAAGCGCGGAAATCGTCCGCCACCTTGATTCCACGTCCCAGCGCCAGCCCTGGCGCGCCGCTCTTCAACCAATCGATGGCCGGCCGCACTCCGATGCACGTGCCGAGCAATTGACACGGAAACTCGACGCCCTTGTTCGTGCGGACCGACGATACGCGGCCGTCCGCGCCGGCGGTCACGCGATCCACCTCTTGTTCCAGATGAAGCCTCACGCCGCAATGGCGGATGTGATCGGAGACGATGGCGCCCTCCTCGCGGTTCAGTGCGACTGGCCAGTACCAGGAGTCGCGGACGAGGAAGTCGACCTCTACTCCGTGATGCACCAGACACTCCACCAGTTCGACGCCGATCAACCCGCCTCCCGCCACGACGGCTTGGCGCGTGGATGGCGTCAGCCGCTCGCAGTCCGCCAGGTTTTGCAGGGAAACGAACTGCACCACGCCGTCGCGGACGGTGTCCAGTCCGGCCCAGGGCGCGCGGTTCGGGACCGATCCCCCCGCCAGCAGGAGCCGGTCATAGGCGATCTCGCGGCCATCGTCCAGCCGCACGATCTTGCGGTTCGCGTCCAGTCCGGCGGCCCAGCCGCGGATGCGCTCGATGCGTTGCGCGTCGTAGCTCTTTCGCTCGTAGGGCTCGAGGTCCCGCGGATTCATCCGGTCCATGAACGCGTACATGAGCGCGGTCCGCGAGAAGAAGTAGTCGCTTTCGCCGCCGATCACGGAGATCCGCGCGTGGCGGTCCCGTTCGCGGATCTTTAGCGCGGCCGTGATGCCGGCCACACCGTTGCCAATCATGACGTAGTGCATGAAATCCTCTCTCAGCTTATCTTCGCGGCCAGCCGCATTTCGGTAACGGGCTAATTTTCCTCGATTTTTCGCGTTACCGAATCCCGGACGGCGGCGAAATCCATTTCGACGGGCCGGAGATCCCAATGTCGGACGCCGGCTGAGTTTATCGACACCCGAAAAGGAGCATTTCAAATGACACGACGCACATTCGGCGGCCGCCTGGGCGCCGCCGTGGCCGGCATCGGCGCGGCCGCTGCCGCCTCCCACCTGATGGCCGCCGACAAGAAGGCCAAGCACGTATGTAAAGGAATGAACGACTGCAAGGGTCAAGGCGGCGGACCCAAGGGAGTGGCCGGCAAGAACTCGTGCAAAGGCAAGGGCGAATGCGCCACCGTCTCCAAGCACGACTGCAAGGGCATGAACGACTGCAAAGGATATGGCGGCTGCAAGACCGGCGACAACGGATGCGCGGGGAAGAACTCCTGCAAGGGCCACGGCGGATGCCAGGTGCCGATGAAGGCCAAGACGTCGCGCCTGCGAGAGCGCGCCGTGCAATCGGCCTAGCCTTACTCCAAGGGGCCCGCCGCGACGGTGGGCCCTCGCTTCACGACAAGGAGTCACCGTGGCGAATCGATGGAATCTGCCCGACCTGGGCTTCGGCGCCGGCCTGCGAACCGTGCACTTTCAGCACATCCTCGCCGAATGGCCCGCCGTGGATTGGTTCGAAATCCTGTCCGAGAACTTCCTGGACACGGGTGGGCGGCCCGCCTACGTGCTGGACCTGACCGCCGAGCGCTATCCGGTGGCGATGCATGGTGTGTCGCTCTCGGTGGGGAGCACCGATCCGGTGAACTTCGAATATCTGCGGAAGCTGAAGGCGCTCGCCGGGCGCACCAAGGCGCGTTGGATCTCCGACCACCTGTGCTGGACCGGCGTGGCCGGCATCAACACGCACGACCTGTTGCCGATGCCTTACACCGACGAGTCGCTGCGGCACGTGGCGGAGAGGGTGCGCACGATCTCCGATTACCTGGAGCGCCCGTTGTTCCTCGAAAATCCATCCACCTATCTCGAGTTCGCCGAATCCACCTGGACCGAATGGGACTTCCTCGCCGAGTTGACTGGCCTGTCCGGCTGCGGGCTGCTCCTCGACGTCAACAACGTCTACGTCAGTTCGTTCAATCACGGCTTCGATCCCTTCGAATACGTGGACCGGATTCCGGTGGACCGCGTCGTGCAGATCCACTTGGCCGGGCATACGCACAAAGGCACACACATTCTCGACACCCACAGCGACCACGTCGTGGATCCAGTCTGGGAGCTGTACCGCCGCGTGTACCAGCGAATGGGCGGAATCGCGACGCTGCTCGAATGGGACGACTCGATCCCCTCGTTCGACACGGTGCACGCCGAAGCACTGAAGGCGCGATGGTATCGAACCATGCCGCAACAGGAGGCGCGAAGTGCGGCTTGACGCAACCCGGCTCGGCAGCGTGCAGCACTGGATGCAATCCTACATCCGCGAGGGCGGCGCGGCCGCCGATGAAGCCGCCGCGCTGATTCGTCCATCCCGCGCGCTGGCGCCGCTGGAACGGCTCGACATCTACCGGGGCATGTACGAACTGCGTTTGGTGGAAGCGCTGCGGGCCGACTATCCGGGGCTGGTGCGTTTGCTGGGAGAGGACCTGTTCGACGAACTGGCGCGATTGTACGTGGCGGCGCATCCGTCGCGAAGCTACACGCTGAACCGGCTCGGCGACCGGTTGCCCGAATACCTGGCGCGCGTGGAGGGTCTGCCGAAGCCCGGGTTTACGCGCGCCCTGGCCCGGTTGGAGCTCGCCGAGACGCTGGTTTTCGACGAAGAGGAGTCGCTGCACGCCTCCGCGGAGTTCTTGACCGGCGTGCCCGCGGACCAGTGGAGCGGGCTGCGTTTCCGGCCCATCTCCGCGCTCCGTTTGCTCCGTCTGGACTACCCCGCGCATCTGTTCGCCGATGCCGCGCTTCGGCCCAAGAAGACGAGGCTGATCGTTTACCGCCGGGATTTCGCCGTGGCGAGCCTGTCCGTGAGCGAGCCCGCGATGGCGCTGTTCGAAGCGCTGGCCGAGGGGCGGCCGTTGAGCGATGCGGTGGAGCGGGCGGACCGGGCGAAGGAGAGCGAGATATTCGGCTGGTTCCGCGACTGGTTCAGCGAGGGCCTGTTTCAGAGCGTCGAGGCCGCGCAGCCGCCGCGCGCTTCCGCATCCCGGACTCGAACGACACGCGCGACACGGCCATCAGCCGCCGCAAATCCGGGTCCTTGAGCTCCTTGCGCGCGGAGTTCGGCAGCAGCGTCTGCACCAGGTAGAAGGTTCGCGCGGAAGCGTTCGTGAAGCCGGCCAGCGCGCGATAGTAGCCCATCTGGCCGGGGATCTTGCGGCAGCCCTTCGAAAGCGCGTCGACGATTTCGGCGCGATCCTCGCCCGATAGGGAAGGGTGGGTTGAGAGCGTCGCGCCCCAGTCGTCGAGAAAGGGCCCCAGCGGCAACAGCAGATCGGCCGAACGCCGCAAGGGCTTGGGTCCACGCAGCGGATAGTTGCGATGTCCTTCCCCGGACAGGCAGTCCTTGTAGAGCGCCGCCGCCACCTGGAACCAGCCGCCGTAGGCGTTCCGGTTTTCGTGCGCCAGCTTTCCGAATCTGGTGCGCGAATCGCCCTGGCGTCCATCCCAGAAGCCGATCGCCTGATCCACGTCGCCGGCGTTGTGCGTGATGCTGGTTGCCAGCCGCAGCGCGTCGAGTTCGGCGTCCTTGCGGTACAGCGCCGTTCGAAACGCCTCCGCCTCGCGGTGGAGTTCGGCGTCCACGGCGGCGGCTGTCTTGTCCGCGTACTCGGCGTCGCCCAGCGCGACGAACCGGCCATGCGCGCCGAGAAGGATGCTCAGCCACTCGCCGTCGTGTCCGCTCACCGGGCGTCCGCCTTCGACATCGACGCCTCGCTTGGAGATGCCGTCGATCGACCAGGCGGCGCCGTTCAGAGCGAAGTCCGCCATGGCGCGCAGCGTGGCGGCGTCCCGCGTCTTGCGCCAGATCAGACCGCGGATCTTGGCGTCGACATCGGTGGGAACGAACGTTGCGACCGTGGCGTGGTGACAGGAGACGCACAGCGCGAAGTAGTCCGCGAGTTGCTCCTCCGGCGAGAGCCGCTCGTCGAGAATGGCTTTCCAATTGGCGAGCACGCTCAGGAATCCACGAGGCCCGCCGCCCTGTTCGAGGAGACGCGCGGTGGACGCCGGGGCCGGACTTTCGAACAAAAAGGGCGCCGTATTCACCACCAGATCCACCAACGCCGCCGGAGCGATCCAACTCTCCCACGCCGGAGGCCGCGATTCTTCCATCTCCGTATTGTCGCCCCGCTCGGCCGCCGGCTAACATAGCTGTCATGCCGAGACTCGCCGTTGGAGTTCTGCTCGCGTCGATGGCCGTTCACGGCCAGGACGAGAAAAAGAAGGAAGAAGTGGTGCTGCCTACCGCTTCCGAGGATCTGGAACGAGGCAAGAAGCTCTATGACGGAAGCTGCCAGCTCTGCCACGGTCCACTGGGCGACGGCGGCAAGGGGGCCAATCTGGCGCAGGCGAAACTCCCGCGCGCGCAGACCGACGGGGACTTGGCTCGCGTGATCGAGATAGGAATTCCCGGCACGGAAATGCCCGGCGCCTGGCACATGACGCGGCGCGAAGTGACGCAAGTGGCGGCGTACGTTCGCACCTTCGGTAAGACCACGCGCGAGGCCGCTCCTGGCGACGCCGGGCGGGGCCGGTCGCTGTACTTCGGCAAGGGTGGCTGCCAGGGTTGCCACACCACCAAGAACCCGGAGGGTGTGCTCGCCGGAGGATTGATGGGGCCCGATCTCTCGGTGATCGGATCGCGGCGGAGCGTGGCTCACTTGCGCGAGGCGCTCGTCGATCCGGGCGCGTCGCTGCCGGACTACTTCATGGACACCACCGTATCGATGAAATCGGGCGGCAAGATCAACGGACGCCGGCTCAACGAAGAGACGTTCACGATCGTGGTGCAGGACTACGGAGGCAAAGTCCACGTGATCGACAAGACGAACGTGGCGGAGGTCGTAAAGGACCGCAAGAAGTCGCCCATGCCGTCGTACGGCGGCAAGCTCTCCGCTTCCGAAATCGACGACGTGGTTTCGTTCCTCGTTTCCCTTCAGGAGGCCCGATGAGACTCGCGACCGCCGCATTGTCGCTCGCCGCCGCCGTTTCGGCGCAGGTTCCCTACGAGCGCATCCTCGAGGCTCGCAAGGAGCCGCACAACTGGCTCACGTATTCGGGCACGTACGACGGGCAACGCTATTCGTCGTTGAACCAGATCCACGCGGGGAACGTGAAGAAGCTCGGCGTGGCGTGGGTGCAGCAGTCCGGCGCCACGGAGCCCACCCAGACCTCGCCGATCGTGGTGGACGGCACGATGTACATCACCGAGCCGCCCAACGTGGTGAAGGCGCTCGACGCGTTGACGGGAACCGTCATCTGGACCTACAAGAAAACCATCCCGGACGATTTGCGCCTGTGCTGTTCCCGCGTGAATCGCGGCGTGGCGGTGCTCGACGACATGGTTTACTACACGTCGATCGACGCGCACATGATCGCACTCGACGCCAAGACGGGGCGCGTCCGCTGGGACGTGAGCTTCGGCGATCACAAGCTCGGCTATTCGTCCACCAACGCTCCGCTCGCGATCAAGGGCAAGGTGATCACCGGCGTCGGGGGCGGCGAGTATGGCATCCGCGGCTTCGTCGACGCCTACGACGCCAAGACGGGCAAGCGGCTCTGGCGGACGCATACGGTTCCGGCGCGCGGCGAGCCCGGCGTGGAGACGTGGGCGGGCAAGTCCTATGAGAGCGGCTCCGGTTCGACGTGGGTGACCGGTTCGTACGATCCGGTCAACAACCTGGTGATCTGGGGCGTCGGCAATCCCGGCCCCGATTGGAACGGCGATGTCCGCAAGGGCGACAACCTCTACACCGACTCGTTCATCGCGCTCGACGGCGGCACCGGCGAGATGAAGTGGTTCTACCAGTTCACGCCGCACGACACGCACGATTGGGATGCCACGCAGGTGCCGGTGCTGATCGATGGAACGTTTCGCGGCCAACCGCGCAAGATGGTGGCCACCGCGAATCGCAACGCGTTCTATTATGTGCTGGACCGCGCCACGGGCAAGTATCTCCATGCCAAGCCGTACGTGAAGCAGACGTGGGCGCGCGGCATCGACGACAACGGACGTCCGATGATGCTGCCCGGCACCGATCCGACAGTGGAGGGCAACCTGCTCTATCCGAGTCTGGCCGGCGGCACCAATTGGTTCAGCCCGTCGTGGAGCCCCAAGCACAACCTGTTCTACGTTCCGGTCCGCGAGGAAGGCGCTTACTACTACAAGGGCGAGGCCGAGTTCAAACCCGGCGCGCTGTTCAATGGCGGCGGGCAGAGGTCGAACCCTGCGGAGGAACCATATGGCGCGATCCGCGCGCTCGAGACCGATTCGGGCAACCTGAAGTGGGAGTTCCGGATGAAGACCCAGGCATCGGCGGGGATCCTGTCGACCGCGGGCGACATCGTGTTTTCGGGGACCGGGCAAGGCGATGTCATCGCGCTACACGCGGCCACCGGCGAACTGCTGTGGAAGTTCAAGGGAGGCGGCGGCGTGATCGCCGCGCCGGTGACCTATCTGGTGGGCGGCAAGCAGTACATCTCGCTGGCGGTGGGACGCGCGCTGTTCGCGTTCACTCTGGTGGAATAGATGCGGGCGCTTGCTTTGCTGGCCGCTGCCGCGTTTGCGTGGGGCCAGAACGACATCGTCTGGAATCTGGAGCCCACCAAGGAGAATCCGCGGAACTCGGAGGGCGCGTTCGTCACGCTGAAGTCCGGACGCGTGCTGTTCCTATACACGCAATTCTACGGCGGCGCGCGGGACGAGAGCCCGGCGCGGATCGTGAGCATCGCTTCGGACGACGGCGGAAAGACCTGGACGTCCAAGCCGGAAGTCGTGGCCGAGAACGACGCTGGCGCGAACATCATGAGCGTGTCGCTGCTGCGGTTGAAGAGTGGGAAGCTGGCGTTGTTCTACCTGGTGAAGAACAGTTGGATCGAACTGTATCCGGTGCTCCGGTATTCGACGGACGAGGCCCGGACCTGGTCCGCGCCGAAGCGGATCATCCCCGCGCCAGGCTACTTCGTGCTGAACAACGACCGCGTGGTGCAGCTCTCGAGCGGCCGCCTGATCGTGCCGGTGGCGTTTCACCGCGCCAAGGGAACCGCGGGCGAAACGGTGAAGTCCTACGATCCGCGCTGCATCGCGCTCTGGTACTACTCCGACGACGAAGGCGAGACCTGGGCCGAGGCGGACGACTGGTGGGCTCCGCCGGGCCGCAGCCGAAGCGGCTTGCAGGAGCCCGGCGTGGTGGAACTGGCCGACGGCAATCTGTTCAGTTGGGTGCGGACGGACATGGGCGCGCAACTGGGAATGCGGTCGTGGGATCGCGGGAAAACCTGGTCGGCTCCTACGCCGACGGAGATGCGGTCGCCGTTGTCGCCGGCGAGCATCAAAAGGCTGCCGGGATCGGCGGATCTGTTGGCGCTGTTCAACGACCACTCGGGCCGGTTCCCATTCGTCGAGCGGAAGCGGACGCCGCTGGTGGCCGCGATTTCTTCCGACGGCGGAGCGACTTGGCCGCATCGACGGCTGCTCGAGGGCGACCCCGACGGCTGGTATTGCTACACGGCGATCGAGTACGTGGGGGACTTCGCGCTGCTCGCCTACTGCGCGGGGGACTCGAAGGTGGGCGGATTGAACCGGCTGCGGATTCGCCGCGTGTCGTTGGACTGGCTGCGGGGCGGGTCCGCCCGCTGAGCCTCGACGCCGATCACGCGTGCCTCAGGAACGCGGAAGCTCACCGCTTCCACGCCCGCAGCAGGTCGGTGGAAAGAACCGTGGGAGCCCAATACTTCTCGATGTGTTGGATCACCAGTTCCGTCCCCTCGTCGTGCGTCACGTGCGGCTTCGCCTTGGGATCGTACATCGCATCCGTCATGTCGCGCACCAGGATGCAGGGCACGCCCCACTTGGTCATCTGCTTGATCGCGAACGTGCGGTTCAGGATGCACATGTTGGTGTGGACGCCCATCACCAGCAGCGTCCTGATCCCGCGCAACTTCAGTGCCGTGTAGACTTCGTCGCCCTTGTCGGTGATCAGGTCGCGAGCCGCGTCGATCCGGATGCCCGCGTGCTGCCGGCTCCACGCCTTGTAGAACTTGTCGCCGGTGTCGCATCCGCCCGCGGTGTCGTCGATCGGCAGCGAGGGCGATTCGAGCAGCAGCGGCCGCGGCGCCGCCTGCCGCTCCATCTTGGCCGCCGCCAGGCGCGGTTCGTCGCTCTTGTAGAAATCCATCGTCTCAGACGGCGCGTGGATGATCAGGATTCCCCGCGCCCGGGCCGCCTCCACGAACGGACTGGCACGCTTCACCATGGCGTCGACCCGCTCGGTGGCGCCGCGGCACCAGTGCTTGTCCCACATGTCGCAGAGGATCATCGCGGTCTGGCGTGGATCGATCGCGCGATCCACGCGCACCTCGCGCCACTCGTCTCCGCCCTTGAACAACTCGACGCGCGAGCGCAACGGGATCGTCTGCGCGCACAACGGCGCGATCAACGCCAGCGCCGCCGCCAGTCTCATGCCATCCCCGCCGTGCGCAGCATTCCGCGAAAGGCCTCGAGATCGCGTTTGCAGAGCTTGGTGAACTCCTCGCGCGAAATCGTCATCTTCGTTTTGCCGGAGTCCGCGCCGCCGAGTTCGTCGTACTCCATGTGGAGTTGCAACGGACCTTCGAAGCCCGACGCTTTCACCAGCTTCAGGAATCCGCCGAAGTCCACCATGCCTTGTCCCAGCGCGCACCAGTGAGCGCCCCACTTGCCCTTGGCGTTCTTTTCCCAGCGGAAATCCTTGAACGCGATGCCGCGCATCACCGGCGCCACCAGCCGCGTGGTGTTGATCCAGCCGCCGAGCCCGCCTTCCACCGTCGCGTGGCCGATGTCGAGGTTGATTCCCACCGCCGACGTGTCCAGGTCGCGCACCACCATCCAGATGTCCCACATCGACGCGCCGAACTGGCCCACGCCGGAGTGGGTATGGTACATCGCGCAAACGCCGTACTGCTTGTTGAGCGCCGCCAGGTCCTTCGACGCCGCCTTGAACTCGGCGATCTGTTGCGGGATGGTTTTGGAGGTGTCGTATCGGAAGCCGCCCCAGCGGTAGCGCTTCATGCCGAGCTTCGACATGGTGCGCACCATTGCTTCCGCGTGCGGCGACCGCGCGTCGACGATGCCCGCCGTGGTCATGGGAGCCGCCAGACCGGCCGCGTGGAGCTGTTCCACCGCTTTCGGCAGATCGTCGGCGACGCGCTCGGGCAGCACGTGTCCGCCGGTTCGAAGCGTCAGGTCCATGGCGTCGTAGCCGATCTCGGCGGCGAGCTTGGCGGCGTCGGGAATCGACAGCCACTGGAAGTGCTTGGAGAAGGCGCACACCGGAAGCTTGGTATCGGGCAGCTTGGCCGGCGGGGCGGCGAACGCGGCGGCCGCGCCCGCGTGGAGAACGTGACGGCGGGTCATATGGATTCGATTCTACGCCAGATCGCAAACGCCGCGAGTCCGGCCGCCAGAGTCGCCAATCCGTAGAGTACGTACATCCAGCCGGAGGTCGCGAAGATGTAGCACCAGCCGGCGAACGCGAGCACGGCGGGCAGCGGATAGAGCCAGATCCGGAACGGCCTCTCGATATCGGGGCGGCGCGTTCGCAACCAGTGCACCGCGGCGATCTGCGCCAGAAACTGCGCCAGGATGCGAGCCGTCATCAGCGCGGGCAGCACCGCTTCCAACGGAAGCACGCTGGCGGCAATGGAGAGCCCGCCCATCACGAGCACCGACACGGTGGGAAAGCGGCCTCGCTCGTGCAGCTTGCCGAATGAGCGGAAGAAAAAGCCGTCCACCGCCGCCGCGTACGGAATCCGGCTGGAGCCGAGCGTCAACGCGAAGCAGGATGCCAGGCTGGTCCACAGAATCAGGATCGTCACCGCCGGGGCGGCCCATCCTCCCACCGCGCGTTCCATGAACTCCGCGGCGATGAACTTCGATTGCATCGCTTCCCGCCATGGGACGACGCCCATGATGGCGAGGTTCATCACCGCGTAAATCGCCGCCACGGCAACCACCGAGATGAGAATCGCCTTCGGGATGACGCGCGCCGGTTCGCGCACCTCGCCCGCCACCAGGCACACGTCGTAGTAGCCGAGAAAATCGTACATCGCGATCAGCATCGCGCCGCCCAACCCCAGGAAGAACCCGCGCGACAGTTGGAACGCGTCGGGCGGAAAATCGAACGCGATCCTGGCGTCGAACCTGCCGATCCCGGCCGCGATCATCACCACCACCGTGAGCAGCATTCCCGCCCACAAGATCAACGTCAGCCGCCCGATCGAGCGGATGTTCCGGTAGAGCATCGCGGTGACCAGCACGCCTGCCCCGGCCGCCACCGCGCGCGTCTCCCATGGACCCATGTCGCGCCAGAAATAGCTAACGTACTGCGCGAATCCGATATAACCCGACGCGATCTCGAGCGGTCCGGAAAAGACGAACTGCCACACGAAAAGGAACGGAATCAGCCGGCCCACGCGCGTTCCGGCGAGGCTCTCCTTCAGGTAAAGGAAGGTGCCGCCCACGCCGGGCATCGCCGCCGCCAGTTCCGCCCATACCAAGCCGTCGCTCACCGCGATCACCGTGCCGATCGCCCATCCGATCATGCACTGCGGACCGCCCATCGCCGCGATGATCAGCGGAATCGTGATGAACGGTCCGATCCCCACCATGTTGCTCATGTTGAGCGCGGTGGCTTCGAGCAGACCGAGAGAACGTACGAGCGCGTGCTTGTCTTCGCGCACGAGCTTAAGTCTGTGGATTTTCGTCGATGGCGGGATCGCCTACGTCGAACTTGGGTCCTTTTTCATCCCAGTCGTCGGCCTTGAACATGCGTCCGGCGCCCTTCAGTCCGTCGATTTCCTTGACCGTGAGCCGCACCTTGCCGCCCTTCACGTGACCCCAGACGTGATGGTAGAACCGGCCTTCCTTGAATCCGTGGCCTCTCTCGATCGCGGCCTTCATGGTCCCGCCCGACGAGCCGACCTCCATGTACGCGATACCGTCGCGAACGATGCGGACGAACTGGTGTCCGTGGCCGGAGATAACGTGCTGTACTCCGTACTGTTTGGCCAGCTTGTGCAATTCGAACTCGGTGTTGCCGAGCGCCAGCAGCGCGATCCAGTAGGGCTTGTGGAAGAAGACGAATTTGGGGTTCTTTTCCTTGTTGCGCTCCAGGTCTTGCTTCAGGAAGTCGAGCTGCGCGCGGCTGAGGTCGGCCGTGCGGCTATTGTCGAGCACCGTGAAGTGGGCTTCCTGGTAATCGAAGCTGTAGAAGGCGGGGCGCTTCGATTCGCGTTCGTACAGCGCGCGCGAGGTGTCGGAAAAGACGTCGTGGTTGCCGGGCGTGAAGTAGATCGGATAGTGCTGGTACCGCTCCCAGATAGGCCGGAGTTCGAGCCACTCGCTTTCGGCAGAACCGTCCTTGCCGCCCTGGATCGTGTCACCGACGTTGATGACGAAGTCGGGGTGCATCAGGTCGACCTCGCGCCAGACGCGTCCGTAGATCTGCGCCTGCGCTCCGCCGGTGCGGTCCCCGATAATCGAGAAGCGGAAGTCGTTCTTCGGTTCGGTGACCGCGCGCGTGGCGATCACTCCCCCGAACAGGGCTACAACCAGGAGCGTGGCGAGTCTCGATTTTTCGCGCATGATCGATTTTTACATACTCGAGTGAGATTTTTCCGGGTCTCGTCGCACTATATCAGAGGGTGGACGTTTCATTTCCCCTGATTCTCGCCGTTTGGGTCCTGATCAGCGGCCTCGACGATCTCTTCGTGTACACCGTCTACTTCTGGCGGCGCGCGCGTCTGAATTCCGTGCCGGGCCCCGATCCTTCTCTGCCCGAAAAGCCCATCGCGATCTGGGTTCCACTCTGGAAGGAGGACGCCGTCATCGAGCGGATGCTCGATCATAATCGCGCCGCCATCCGCTACGGCAATCACCGGTTCTTCGTGGGCGTCTATCCGAACGACGAGGCGACGCAGCGGGCGGTCCGCGCCGCCGCCAGCCGCCATTCGAACGTCCACGTGTGTGTGTGCCCTCGTCCAGGCCCGACGTCGAAGGCCGACTGTCTGAACTCGATCCACCGGCACATGCGCGCGGAGGAGGATCGCACGGGAATGCGTTTCGAGGTGGTGCTGACGCACGACGCCGAGGATCTGATCCACCCGGACTCGCTGGCGTGGGTGAGCCGGCTCGCCGACGACTATGGAATGATCCAGACGCCGGTGCTCGCCTTGCCCACGCCGGCGGCGGAGGTCACCCACGGCGTCTACTGCGACGATTTCGCGCAGTTCCATACGGTGGAGTTGCCGGTACGGGGATGGTTGGGAGGGTTCATTCCGTCGAGCGGCGTGGGCACCGCCTACCGCCGGGATGCGCTGGATCTGCTCGCGTCGGCCCATACCGGTGACGTGTTCGAGCCGGGGAGCCTGACCGAGGACTACGAAAATGGATTCCGGCTCCAGGCACTGGGAGTAAAGCAGTTGTTCGCGCCAGTGCGGTTCGTGGATGGCAGGCCGCTGGCGACTCGCGAATACTTTCCCCGGTCGCTCCGGGCGGCATTCCGCCAGCGGACCCGATGGATCACCGGAATTGCATTCCAGGCTTGGCGCGCCCACGGATGGGGAGGCCGGCAGTGGTATTGGTTTTGGCGCGACCGGAAGGGGCTGATCGGGAATCCCCTCTCGCTGGCGTCGAACCTATATCTCATTGCCGTGCTTGCGGGCGCGGAATCCATGACAGGCATTCCCGGAGGCCTTCTGGCCGCGAACGGGGTGCTGTGCCTCGGTCAGCTCGCGGCGCGGGGCTGGTGCACGGCCAGGGTCTACGGGTGGGGATTCGCCCTGTCGTCGCCAGTGCGCATCCCGGTGGCTAACCTGTTGAATGCATTAGCTGCTTGCGCGGCTGCGTGGCGATTCGGCCGGGCAGTGGTATCGGGAGAAGCGCTCGCATGGGCCAAGACAGACCACTGCTATCCGGTCACGGGTGCTCTCGCGTACCATTCGCGGCGAATCGGCGAGATTCTGGCGCTTCAGGGCGTCCTCAGGAAGGGGGTGCTCGAAGAGGCGCTTTCGTCGAAACCGGTGGGGCGCCGGGCGGGTGAGCACCTGGTCTCCCTGAAATTGGCCACCTGGGATGACGTATACGCCGCGCTTTCGCTCCAAACGGGGATCCCCGTGGCGCGAATCAATGCGCGCGGAATCGCTCGAAGCGTGGCGCGGACGCTTCCAGACGACGTCGCGCGGCAGGGAAAACTGATCCCGCTGGCGATCGGGGAAGGCCACGTCGAGGTGGCGACTCCGGAGATTCCCGGGGACTTCGCCGTGTCACTTCTTCGGGCGCACATCCAGCTTCCCGTGCGATACCGGCTGGTGACACCGGAGGCGTATGAAAACTTGAGGAATCAATTGCTTTGAAGAATCATACATTTGCAACAATTTTTTGCACCACCACTTGCGCGAGGGTGCAGCGGATGATAATCTGGGACAGTCGCAGCGAGACAGGGTGGCGGCAAGCGAAAGCGAGCGAAAAGCACCTTGAAAAGAAGCGACGCCCCGGTCGGATCGGTTTGGACGGAAAATCGTTCGAAACGCTTGCGTAACGAATGAAGATCCTGTACACTGATCAATGGCAGGGACAAGCCTCCTAAGTAGTTCTTCTTCAATTTCCCCAAAACAATTCCAAGCAGATGGTCGTTAGAAGGCGCGAACGCGCCTCGCGGTACAGTTTGGAAGGGGACACGATTTCCGAAGCCAGTTCCAGGTGGATTCGCGCAAGCGGATTGCCGGGACCTAGATGTTTGACAATCTGGTTGGATGCAGAATAGTGATCTCGTCAAGCCTTGAGTTAAAGCGGGACAAGCGATAAGCCACCATATTCCGGTGGCTGAAACAAACTCTATCACATACAATGAGAGTTTGATCCCGGCTCAGAATCAACG
>SXGS01456076.1_pt1 | contig 72577 bp, 68 predicted proteins | sample 3174681 | NCBI WGS metagenome assembly SXGS01 (sample SAMN11356861, study PRJNA531348) | freshwater metagenome | isolation source: freshwater sample F1-80 | place: China: Fuxian Lake, Yuxi | collected 2017-12-25
AACAAAACCCAAAATGGAAAGGAAATTTAGGCCCCCGTCAGGAGGCACGGGGCTTTTCCTTTTCAAATTGCCATTCAAGGAACATGCTATTTTTTGAAGTTGCTTCCCGCCGATTTGGATTTTCCTGAAATTTTATTTTGCCTCGTGGGTAATAGGGAAGTGAGGCCTATCCTTCCTCCCATCCCTCCTTCCCACCCATGAAATCAGCCCAATGAATACACCTGATTCTCCCCTGAAATGAAACAAAGCGGAAATCGGTTATGAAGCCCCTGTTAGCCAATTTGCCCTTGGCACCATCATGCCCGGTGAATACGGGATCTATGTGTTTAACCCCGAAACCAAGGTTTCGGATTTCGTGGCCGCCTGAGACAACGGAATGGATTTGGCTGGAATTGGCCCAGGATACGGAGTTCGGACCATGAAAACCTGGTTTTTCCGGGGAATATTCAAATCCGTCGGCTAAAAACGGGCCAACAAATTCCTTTTTTCGGGATCCGGTTCAAGCGTTAGCACCCTGTTTCCCAATAGCTTACAACCCTTCAAAACCACGCAGGTGGTTGGGAACCTTTCAGCGTATCTCCGAACAATTTCAACCTCCCTTGTTCAAATCGCACAAGGAACTCCCAATATCAAGTACTTTGTTATTGATTACATCCCGTTTTGAACTCGACATACTCCCAAATTCCCGGGAAAAAACTCAATCCGAAACACAAAATAGGCCAAAAAATCGTTGAAAAACACTCCAACCGCGTTATTTGGGGTAACAAATAATTTGGAAAGCGATAACCAAGTCTGACTGTTTCCATCGACATTTAGAGTCTCGAAGGAAAAATTGAGCTTGCCCTGTTTGCCATAATCGTGCTAAACCCTCCGGTTGATACTTATTGCGGAGGCGGAAATGGTATACACTTGGCGAAACCTTTTGGTGTCAATGGGTTTATGGCTAGGGATTGCTCCGCTTTGCCTTGCCCAGCAGGCACTCAATCTGGGATTTGAGGGACGCGAAACTTTTTTTCAGGCAGGGCAAGCAACCGGGCCCGTAACGGTTCAAAGCCACCGGATTACCGAAGAGATTTTTCACAGCGGCCAACGCTGCGAAGAGTTGAAAATTTCGTTATCCAAGCCGTCCTATGTGCCCTATTTTATCGACATTGGCAAAGCCCCTGTCTCGGAGGAGCTTGCGATCGGGAGTTGGATTAGGGCCAATCGGCCGGGCATTCAAATCCTTTGTCGGGTGGTTCTTCCCAAGGAACGCGATCCTGCCAACCCGGATCGGGCTTTAACCGCTGTTCTTCCTGGGGATATTTACCAACTAACCAATCGGTGGCAGCAATTAAGCATTCGTCAACCCACCAAAAAACTCAAAGAGCAGCAACAAATCCTGCAACTTGAGGCCAAACGCCAATTGTCCATTGCGGATGCCTATGTGGATTCCATTTTGGTAAATGTTGGCGTTGGGCCAGGCAATGTGGAGGTTTGGTTTGATGACCTTGAAGCTGGGCCTCTAAGCGAGGCCAAGAACCCCACCGGTTTGGCTGGTCAAGGCGGGACGCCTTCGGCAGCAGTTCCCGGGTCCATTGCAAGGCGGATTTCCGAAGTCAAGGTCCGGGGGAATCACCTTGAAGTGGGTGGGCAAAAATTTTTCCTTCGGGGTGTAAGGCATTCGGGGACCCCGTTAAAAACGCTTCGGGATGCTGGGTTCAACACCTTGTGGCTGGATGGGGCAACCCCACAAGGATTGTTGGATGATGCGGTTACCCAGGGGTTTTGGGTGGTTCCCGGGCTTGGGCCCATCGCCTCCGAAACGGTTTCAGGCAATGGAGAAACACCTGGCACCCTTACAGGTGGTGGCAATTTAACCAGTGGTTCGGTAAACGGGGCGTTGCTTTCCAGGAAGATGGGGCGATTTTTGGAGCAGGATGCGGTCATCGGGTGGGATCTTGGTTCCAATTTGGCGATGGAGAAGGTCACGCAGACCGTTCGCATGGCCCAGTCGTATAAAAATGCCGACCCGAATCGACCGGTTTTTGTGGATGTGGCGGATGGATTTGGCCGGTTTGCCAAGGGAATAGACCAGGTCCTTTTGGGGGCTCACCAATTTCCCCTTGGGACGACTCTGGAATTGCCCGGATATCGTGATTGGTTGATGCAAAAGCGCAACCTTTCACTTGATGGGGTATACACCTGGACCTGGATTCAGGCCCAGCCTCCGGAATGGACCGCCCCATCGTTTCACCAGGAGGCAGGAACCTCGGCGGATCCGGCCGGGCCCTCTCCCGAGCAGATCCGGTTGCTGGCGTACACCGCCATTGCCAGCGGTATCAAGGGACTTGGATATTGGTCGGATGGGGCCCTGTCCGATGCCCAGGCCGGCCGGGACAGGTTGCTTCAGATGGCGCTATTGAATCAGGAATTCCAATTGTTGGAGCCAGTACTTTTGGCAGCGGAGAAACCGTATTGGATCGAAACAAGTCACCCGGATGTTAAAGCAGCGGTTTTGCGATCTGAAAAGTCGATTTTGGTCCTTCCCATCTGGATGGGAAGGGGAGCGCAATGTACTGTTCCCCAAGGAGCGGCAGCGGAGTTGGCCATGGTTATCCCGGCCATTCCCGCAGGTCACCAGGCTTGGGAGGTCAGTCCCCACCAGGTGCGTTCGATCCCTTGGAAAAGGGTGACTGGGGGTTACCGGATCGTATTCAAGGAATTCAATTTAACCGGGGCGGTGGTCTTTACTTCGGACCTCAGCCCTACCGGGCTTGTGGTGCGCTTTCAGGATTTGCAACGCAAGATGGTGCCAACGGCTGCCCAATGGGCAGTGGACCTGGCGGGGATCAGCATCGACCGGACGGCAAGAATTTATGCCGACATCGAAGCCCAGGGCAGGGGACAACCGGATGGTCAAGCCCTCATTACCAAGGCGAAATCCTATTGGGAAAGTGCTCGTAGCCATTTCAATTCAGGGAACCACCAGGACGCCTACGCCGAGTCGATGCGGGCCATGAGGCCCCTTCGGATTTTGCAAAGGGCTTGTTGGGACCATGCTTTGATGGAATTTGACAATTTGGTGGCGGCCCCAGGGTTGTCCGGGTTTTACAGTTTGCCCGGTCATTACAAATGGCTTGCCTCAACAGGAGGCCTCAAAACAGGGGAAAACCTTTTGCAGGGGGGCGATTTTGAATTGATTGGAGGGCAATCCCCTCAAGGGTGGATGACCCAAAGGGACATCCCTTTGGAGGATGTCCTGCCTACGATTCAGCGGACCCGTTTGGCCAAACATACAGGTGCGCAGGCTTTGGAATTGAAGCTTGATGCCAAGGATCCAAACAATCCACCGGCCGCCCTGGAAAGGGCTTTGTTGGCGATACACACGCCCGATTTGAAAATGGCGCCAGGAAGTTGGGTGAAACTTTGTGCGTGGCTCAATGTAAGGCAACCTGTGGCTGGTTCCGTGGATGGGGCTCTTTTTTATGACAGCGCTTCGGGGGAACCCCTTGCTTTTCGTACCACCCATACACAAGGTTGGCGAAAAGTAACGCTTTATCGTCAGGTTCCTATTTCCGGCCGCATTCGTGCGGTAGTAGCTTTAACAGGCTTGGGGTCGGTTCTGGTGGATGACCTCACTATCGAGCCTGTTTTAACCAGCCCTGAAAAACCGGGTTTTACCACAAATACCCGCACTCAGTTGGGCAACAATCCATAGTTCACAAGGGTTTGTCGCACTTTTTGTTCCCCAGCAATGTCTAGTGGACATAGGGGAAGTCGTAGTTCGCCGGTATCCCGACCCAAAAGTTTGAGGGCGGTTTTAACCGGGATGGGGTTTGTGGCAATACCCAACAAATCCCGGCAAAGGAAAAAGAGTTTGCGGTGCCAACCCAAGGCTGTTTCCAATTGTCCGGAAGCGAATGCATGAACCATGGCTTTCATGTCGGCTGGGACCAGATTGCCAACCACGGAAACGATTCCTTCGCCTCCAATGGACATAAGGGGCAGAGTCAGGCTATCGTCCCCGGAAAGGATGGTAAGGTCACAAAGGGCGGCAATTTGGCTTGCCTGATCGAGTGAACCGGTTGCCTCTTTTACCGCCACTATCTGAGGGATCTCAGCCAACCTGGCAATGGTTTCCGGAAGGATATTGGATGCGGTCCTTCCGGGAATGTTATAAAGAACCACGGGAAGGCCCGCTTCTTCCGCAATGGCTTTGAAATGGAGATAATACCCATCTTGTGTGGGTTTGTTGTAATAGGGGCCAACCACCAAGGCTCCATCGGCCCCGGCTTTTTTCGCAAATTTGGTTAACCTTACCGCCTCCTTGGTGGAATTGGAACCTGTTCCAGGCATCACCTTAATGCGCCCAGAAGCCTGTTGAACAACCGTTTCAATGATTTTCTCATGTTCCTCGTGATCCACTGTTGGGGATTCACCGGTTGTGCCTACCGGAGCCAGGCAATGAGTTCCTTGGGAAATATGCCAATCCACCGATCGGCAAAGGGCAGGGTAATCCACCAATCCATCCCGAAAGGGAGTAACAATGGCAACGGTGAGGCCTGCAAACATCCGCCCTTTGGTGCTACGCATGAAACATTCCTTATTTGAGGCAATTGCATGTAGTTTACAAAACCAAGGCCGCTCGCAAACCCATCCAGGGAAGGAAGGGTTGTTAATATGTGGGGTTTCGGTCGGTAAGATAAAGGTAAGGAACTTTGCCGTGATCCGCTTTATTTATTTCGATGCCGTAGGAACCATTCTCCACCCGAGCCCTTCCGTAAGTGAAATTTACCACCATTATGCCCGAAAACATGGGTATCCTGCGGAGTTTACCAAGCTCAAACAGCGCATTCGGGAGGCGTTTGGCCGGCAGGAAGCGATGGACGCAAGCCTCGAATGGAAAACCAATGAGTCTCGTGAAGAAAACCGGTGGCGCTCCATCGTTCAGGAGAGTTTTCCCGGCATGAATTCCCTCGAAAAATGTTTTCAGGAACTTTATCAAGTGTTTGCCACGGCCTGGGCTTGGAGGGTGGAACCCGCTTTGGCTGGCTGGCTGGATTTAGCCAAAAGTCGTGCAATCAGGGTTGGATTGGCCTCGAATTTTGACCATCGACTAAGGAACCTGATCGGGGAATTTTCTCCATTACGGGCATTTTCCGAGGTCATTATCAGTTCCGAAATAGGGTGGCGAAAGCCTGCACCCCGATTTTATGAATTGGCCTTAATGCGGGCAAAACAAAAACCCTCCCAAGTCCTGTTTTTGGGGGATAACTTCCGGTTTGATGTTCAAGTCCCGCGCGAAATGGGGATGCACGCCGCCCTAATCAGTGCGTTTGCCATTTCTCCCTTGGCCTACCTTTCCCTGGAAAAGGTGACGGATTTTGCTGAAGTAATGTAATTTTCCGGCATTCCAGTTACTGCCTGACCTCCAGTAATCCTAATAAGTCCTTTGGAATCGCCTTCTTGATTGGGTTGGGTGGCCTACATGACAAAGCGTTATTTTGCGGAGCCCTATCAGTTCGTTGTACCCGAGGAATCGACCTGGTTCATTGAATTATTCCGTCATATCACCCCGTTTTACTATCCTTGGGTTTTGAACCTGAAACGATGGAGTTTTCCGGGTTTGGAATATCTGCAAGAGAGCTATCAAAAAAACGCTGGGATCCTCCTTTGTTCGAACCATCAAAGCGGTATAGACCCCCTTCTGCTTGGAAAATTGGCGGAGGCATCCGGAAGGTGGATTCATTTTATCGCTTCGCACCACCTCTTTAAGGAGGGCGAAATACTAGGGGAAGTCATTCGTCGCCTGGGTGGGTATAGCATTTTTCGTGACGGACCCGATTTGTCAAGCGTCAAGAAAACAATCGACCTTTTGTGTAAGGGGAAACGAGCCGTTCTGGTGTTTCCGGAGGGCACCTATCTGAAACAAAATGACAGGATTGGTCCCCTCCTGGAGGGGACCGGTTTGATTTTGCGCAATGCTTTGAAAAAGGCAACCCGGCCAATGGTGGTCCACCTTATTGCCGTCAAATATTGGTTTTTGGAAGACCCTATGCCATCACTGAGGCATAAATGGAGCAGATTGGAAAAGGAATGGGGTTTAAGGAATGCTTCCCAAGAGGATGACCTGAACCGGTTGGAGGCGATCCTTCGTACCGGGGTGGTCAGGCTTTTGGGAAACGAGGCGAAAATGGTTTTGCAGCAGGGTTTTTTGAGGAATGAGGACTTTGACACGGCATTAGGCCGGTTGGTCGCCAACCACTTTGAGGTGGAACCCGCAAAGGTTGGTGATCCCAAAGCATCCATTGGGCTTGCCATCCGCAAACAAAGGCAAGGATTGATCAGGGAATTGGCCCAAACGGCGGGATTCCCAAAAGAGGAGGAATCGGTTCAGGAAAAACTTGCCTCCCTTTTGAAATGGGAAAGTGTAACCACCCTTTCCATGGACTATGTTCGGGAAAAGCCAACGGTGGAGAGGATATGGGAATCCTTTGCCCGATTGGAAGAGGCCTTTACCGATTGTGAATCGGTATTTCCGGTTCCCGTGGAGGCGGTTTTGTCCGTCAGTGATGGAATCGATATTTCGGCCCAGAGGAAAGGGATGAGCCTTGATCCCCAAATGGGAGATTTCGGTAGTAAGCTCCGCCAAAGGATGCAAAACCATTTGGATTCCATTACCTTGAAAAGCCCAATCGGGCGGTAATCCTTTGGCCCGTATTTGCCTGTTCCAACATTTCAAAGGACAGTGGTTCCAATCAAAGTAAGATGACCTGAAAGGGTATTGGCGATTTCCGGCAAGGACTTGTTTGCATGCATGCAAAGATCTTTCAAATGGTTCACAAAGGCAATCTCATTTACAACACCTGTTGGGAAGACCCGGTGTTGGATCAGGTAGCGTTTGGCCTCAAACCCAGGGACAGGGTATTGGTAATTACCAGTGCCGGCTGCAACGCCCTGGATTACCTCCTGGCCGGAGTGGCCGGGGTTCATGCCGTGGATATGAACCCGATTCAAAACAGCCTTCTTGAACTCAAAAAAGCAGCAATCAAGGTACTCGATTACGACGATTTTTGGAGGATGTTTGGCGAGGGGCATCACCCCCGGATCAGGGAAATGTATCACCAGCGCCTTCGCCCGGCAATTCCCGAGTATGCCCGGGTTTGGTGGGACAGGAAAATAGGCTACTTTGCCGGAAAAGGCTGGCGAAGCAGTTTCTATTACCGGGGAACCTCAGGCCTTTTTGCAAAACTGGTTATGACCAAACTGAACCTTTTCGGTCGTATGCGAACGGTGATTCAGGACTTTATCAAGGCACCTACCCTGGAAAAGCAAGCCGAAATATGGTTCTCAAAGATTCATAAAAAAGTAATGACCCCTTCCATGAGGTGGTTTTTGGGTCGGCAATTTACCATGACCCTCCTCGGGGTCCCTGGGCCGCAAATCCAGCAGATTCGTAATCAATATCCAGGCGGATTGGTTCAATTCATCGAAGATTGCATAACCGCGGTTACCACCAAACTTCCTATCCATGACAACTATTTCTGGCGTGTCTACATGGAGGGCCGGTACCACCACGATTCCTGCCCTTCGTACCTCAAGGAGGAAAACTTTGAAAAACTCAAAGGACTCGTTGACCGACTCGAGATTACCACAAACTCCGTGGAAGGATTTCTCAAATCGACTCACCATAGGATCAACAAGTTTACTTTGCTTGATCACATGGACTGGATGGCACGAAAAAACCCCAAGGGGTTGGTGGATGAATGGAATGCCCTGATCCAACGGGCCCAACCTGATTCGGTTATCCTGTACAGGAGTGCGGGATTAAATGTGGACTTTCTGGATGACCTTTTGGTGAAAACGGCTCATGGCACAACCAAACTTGGCGATTGCCTGCTTCATGACACGGCCCTTGCCCAAAGGCTTCACCCAACTGACCGGGTTCACACCTATGGCAGCTTCCACATAGCACGCCTGAAACCCGGTACCGTTTCGGAGTGACCATGAGTTTTTGGAGTGATATGCGGGTGATTTGGGGAATGGCCTTTCATCGGGGCTCATCAACCGACCTGAAATCCCGCCTCGAAGAGTTTTATTCCGGCCAAAGTGGCGACTACGACAGTTTCCGGAAGAAACTCCTCCATGGACGGGAAACGCTCATGGGGGAAATCGGTCAAAGGCTTGAGCCGGGTGCCACGGTTTTGGATATGGGGGGTGGCACGGGCCATAACATTGCCGGGCTTGGTACCCACCTGGCCAAGCTTGGTAGAGTGGACATTATTGATCTTTGTAGTCCCCTTTTGGGTGTGGCCCAGGCGAGGATCACCAAGGAGGGATGGACTAATGTCCATACAGCCGAGGCAGATGCGACAAAGTTTGTGCCACCTGCCGGGCCAGTGGACGCAATCACCTTTTCCTATTCATTGACCATGATCCCGGATTGGTTTCTGGCTTTGGAAAGGGCCTTTTGCAATCTTAAGCCTGGGGGAATAATCGGAGTGGTGGATTTCTATATTTCCCGGAAATGGCCTGAGGGAAAATACAAGAAACACGGCACCTTAACCCGTGGCCTATGGCCCTTATGGTTTGCCAATGATAATGTTTTTCCAAGCCAGGATCATCTTCCCTGGCTTGGATCCCATTTTGAGTCGCTAATTTTGGAGGAGGGAAAGGGAAAAATTCCCTATGTGCCTTTTCTCAAGGCACCATATTATGTCTTTTTAGGTCGCAAAAGCCTTTAGAATTTGCCTTTTTTATTTCTTTTGGCAGGATTCCATTTGCCGTTCGGACAAGTTTTTATCCCATTTGAGACGAGAAATCGGCCCAGGAGGATTCGGTGTTCCAAACTGAAAAAACCCGGTTGCTTCTGGGCCTAAACCAGGCCACCTGGCCTTTATGCCTTAATAGTCAGCGAATGCGGATCCTCTTGCCAAAGGCAGCAGGATTGATCGGGCCGTAAATGTGAGGATAGCATTCCCCATTGCTTGACGGTTCCAATCGCAATTCACTGGTCATGGCACTAGGTTCGATTTCAAAACCCCAGATTTTCCCCTCCTTTGGAAAAAAACGATCAATTACCTTTAAGGCCTGATGTTGAAAACAACAATGGATGAAACCCTCTGCTTCGAGGGAAGGATGGGTGTAAGGGGTGGTGGGAGCACTTGGGTCGGTTCCCGCCACAAGGTGTAAAATCATGGTATTTTCAGGTTAGCCCTATCGGTCAGGTGTGGGTAGGTGGACCCCTGCTTTTTTCATTTGATCGATTTTCGTTTGGAGAGCCACCTGTTTTGGCCGAACTTCCATAGCCCTTTCATAAAGGGCAAGGGCACGATCGGGCCGGTTGAGGGATTCAAAAAGGCTTCCCAACTCAATCATGGCAACCAGGTCGCTTGGATTAATGGCAAGGGCCTGTTGGAGGCGGGCTTGGGCTCGGGCCACATCCCCGGCTTGCAACCACAAGTAACCATCGTCCGCAAAGGCTTGAGCGAAATGGGGATGGGATTTCATCCAGGTTTCGACTTGGGTTTGGGCGTATTCCCGGCGTCCACTTCGATTCCAGAGGACGACCAAGGCATGGCGGGCCTGATTGAGTCCGGGATCCTTTTCCAATGCCACGGTATACAACCGCTCGGCTTCGGTAATGTTCCCCAAGGCCTCTTCTACCTGGGCTTTGTTGTATAAAAGTTGGGGATTCTCGGGGTCCTTGGCAAGTGCCTTAACAAAATATTGTTTCGCCTCGGGATAAGCACCCATTTGAAAAAGGTAAACTCCATCCTGGGTGTAGGAACGGATTTCGTCCTGGCGTTGCAAGGCACACCCTCCGGCCAAGAAAATGCCCAACAGCCCCATCCAGCCCGGTCGCATGGAAATACCTCCAACCGGGCCTCATAGCTCTTTGGTTGTGGGGTGAAAAGGTCAATTTGTCCTGGGACCGAACGATCTTATCCCTTGGGGGGCCAAGCTTTCCTTTCGAATAATTCTTGGGGGACTAAAGCAAGAAAGACCTCCTTAGGGACAATTGATATTCATGGTAAGCTTTTGTTGTTGTGGTAAACCCAAAACTACCTGGTTTTCAAGCTGCTTTTGTTGGTAAGCTTTTGTAGCTCAGCGCGAAACCATTCGTTGCTTTTGACTTCTTTACCCTCCTGAAATCGAATCAGGTACGGTTTGCCTGAGGTGCCTGATTTTGTCGCCACCTTGGCAATAAAGTCATCCACGGTTTGAATGGTTTTGTCGTTGGCCCATTTTCGCCTTAGGAAGGTGGCGGCCGATTGGGCATCATATTCCTGATCATTTCGGACAAACTTGGCTTTTTTTAACCCCTCCACCTGCTTGATGAGGGTTTCGATTTTTTCCTTTTCAGGAACTTGCTCCTCTTTGGATTTGCCTTCTGGTGGGTCGATCCAAAACCCTGCGAAAACCAGAACGAGTAAGGAAAAGGCCATGAGGATACTCCCACTTGTGTTAGCCTTGTGAAAAAACCATGCAATCCACCCTGTCAACCTATTGTGATAGCCACGATTATTTCGGGTTTCCGAGAAATTTTCTCCTTTGAAGGGGTGAATTCCAAAGGATTGAGTATTTGGAATGAGATAGAGCTGAAAAATGCCAGGAAAACTTCCCGTTTGTTCTCGCCGATATTGTAAAATGGACTCTGAATGAATTTAGCCATTGGGTGTTGAATATGAATATTACCTGTTTTGGTTTGGTAGTCCTTTTGGGGGGATTGTGTTTGGGCCAGGGCCCTGCCCACCCCAAGGTCGTATTGCAACAGAATTTGGATATTACCTATGCCAAGGTTTCCAAACGGCAAAAGCTGGATGTTTTTCGTCCTTCCGGGAGTGATAAACTGCCCATTGTGCTGTTTGTCCACGGTGGGGCATGGTTTATGGGCGATAAGGATTTCTTCGGAGTCCACCGAAGTGTGGCTAAATCCATTGCCACCAAAGGCTTTGTGGTTATTGCCACGAATTACCGGCTTTCCCCCGATGTGAAGCACCCAGCCCATGTTGAGGATGTTGCCAAGGCTTTGGCGTGGGTATTTGCCAACCCCACGATTCATGGGGGGGATGTTACCAAAGTGAGTTTGGTAGGTCATTCCGCGGGAGCCCATTTGGTGACCCTTTTGGCGACGGATAGTGAACTCTGGGGAAAAACCGATGGCCCCAAGGCAAGTGATCGCTCCTCCGTTTGCGGGGTGGTTGGCCTATGTGGAGTCTACCGGATCCCCGCAGGAAACCAGATCAAAAACCTGGCAGAACAGATTGGTCTGGCCCGCCAGATTGCCGGGATCACCGGTCCTGGCGGGAAAACATTTAATCCATTCAAGATTGCCTTTGGTGAAGATGAGGCCATTTGTCGAAATGCTTCGCCTGTAAACCATGCCAAAAAAGGTCTGCCTCCTTTTTTGCTGTTGGTTGCAGAGCGCGATTTGCCCGGCCTTGGGTTCATGGCGGGCGAATTTGAAGGGGCTTTGGTCAAATCCGGGGTTCCATGCCGGAACCGGACCATCCCTTCCACCAACCACATATCCCTATTGGCAGAAATCAATCGCCCCAAAAGTCAAACCGCAACCGAACTGACCTCCTTTCTTCAGGAGGTTTCCCGGCACCGGATCTCCAATCCATGAGTATTGGGAGGGAAGGCAATTCGAAAAACCTGATCTTTCCTCCCGTGGGGCGGTTGGCCCCATCTCCTACCGGGGAGATGCACCTTGGAAATTTGCGGACATTTTTGTGCGCATGGTTGTCGATAAGGGCCAACCACGGCAAATTATGGATGCGGATGGAAGACATTGACCTTTCCCGGGTTCGGCCATTGTCGGTTGAGTCGATTGTTGATGACCTTGCCTGGTTTGGATTGGATTGGGACGGGGAACCCCTGATTCAATCGGATCGTTTTTTAGAACACAAGGAATCCCTTGAAATTCTTCAATCCAGGGAATTGGCCTATCCTTGTATTTGCACCCGGGCCGATGTGGAACGGGCAGCCAGTGCTCCCCATGCAGGCCAACAAGGTCAACAGTATCCCGGAACTTGTGCCCAAAATACTACAAGCACAGCTCAAGAATTGACTGTGCCCTTTGCCTGGCGGTTTCGTCATGACAGGGAATCAGAAACCTTTCGGGATTTGGTCAAGGGGGAGGTTTCCGAGGCGGTTAGGGGGGATTTTGTCATCTGGAAAGCAGGGAAGGGGATTCAATCGGTTGGCCCTTCCTACCAATTTGCCGTGGTTATGGATGACCATTTTCAAGGCGTGACGGAAGTTGTTAGAGGAGATGACCTTTTGGCATCGACTGCCAAACAGATTGGCATCGCCAGGGCTTTGGGTATTCCAAGCCCTGCCTGGATTCATGTCCCGTTGGTGATAGGGGAGGACGGTCTCCGTTTGGCCAAACGGCATGGCGATAACAAAGTCTCGTCCTTCCGAAAGCAAAAGGTCCCAAGTGATGTTTTATGCGGATATTTGGCGTGGTCTTTGGGGTGGAACGATGCAAAGGTGCCGATGGTCCCCAAGGACCTTTTGCATAATTGGAGTTGGCAATCCATGAACAAAATGCCCTGGGTCCTTGGAAAAGATACCCTAAGGGAAATGGGCTTTGATCCTGCCAAAGCCGGATAAAGGAAAGGAATTGGGTCTTTGGGGATTATGCCATCGAAACTTAGGCCGCAGCCCTTAACCGAAGTGACCTTTGCCAATCCAGTTGTAGCGATAGCCCTTCATCCAAGCTTATTTTGGGTGCCCAACCAAGGTGGCGCAATAGTTTACCGGTATCGGCCCCGGTGTGGCGTTGATCTCCGTCACGGGGTTTGTCCATTTTGACCTGGGCCCGGCGGCCTATAAGCCGCTCCAGCTTGCCAAGAATATCCCAAACGGAAGCGGTTTCGCCCCCGCCAATGTTATAAATCTCGCCTACGGGGGAGTGCAGGGTGGAGATGGTTGCATCGATACAGTCACTAATATAGGTGTTACCCCGGGTTTGTTGGCCGTCCCCAAAAACGGTAATTGGCCTGGCTTCCAATAGGGAGTCAATGAATTTGTGGTAGCCCATATCCGGGCGTTGCCTTGGGCCATAGACCGAGAAGTAGCGAAGGACTGTTAGCGGGAGGCCTCGTTCCTCGGCATAGGCTCGGCAAAGGTGTTCCCCTGCCAATTTCGTGGCCCCGTAAGGGCTGGAGGGGCGGGTTGGCAGGTGTTCATCCCCGGCTGCAAACCGACCATATACCGACGAGGTGGATGCGTATACAAATCGCTCCAGGTTTTGATGGGCCAAAGCCTCCAATAGCCGTTGGGTTCCCGTTACATTACAAGAATTGTAAAGGTCGAAATCGGTCCAACTTTTGACAAGGCCCGCGGTTGCTGCCAGGTGAAATACGACGCTTGTGCCTTCGACCGCTTGATCGAGGGGATCATTACGAAGGTCCAATTCCAGGAATTCAAACCGACCATCCTGCCTGAGCCGATGGAGGTTTGCTTCCTTCCAAGGCCTTGGATAATACGGGATAAACGCATCGATTCCGGTTACCTGATATCCCAAATCCACCAATCGTTCACAAAGGTGTGATCCAATGAAACCGGCTGCACCAGTTACCAAACAACGCATGATAGGCCTCCTGCCCATTTGAGTCACCTTTGGCCAAGGCAACTTGGGAATAGTACCTGAAATGGGGGGTCGGTCGCAAGGGCGGAGTTGTGACCACCCGAACCGGTTTACCTAACCAGATTATCAGCCAATATTATCTAACCTGACAAAGGGGTGCCATTCCCCCACTAAACACCGGATCAAACCGGTCGGGTGGCCACGATTTCAAGAACCATAGGGGAGGTCATCAGGCTTGACCTGGATTTTTTGACACTATCAAGCCGTGCATGGAACGCATTCGCCCACTCCAAGGTAACTGTTCCGTTTTCAAGGGACCGTTGGGTATTGACCCGCATAAAGCCTTCGATCCATTGCCAAACTGGTTCTCCCGGACGAGCACAAAAAACATGGGGCCTCGCCGATACAAGGGTGAAACCCAATGTGTGCAATGCTCCTACCAACGAAGGAGCGACATCCGGTTCTCCACCTGTTTCACGCCAGGAGGTCATCACCCGGGTTACAAAATCCAAAACCATCGGTTCATGGGGAAGCATCCGCCAGGAAGCGTAATCGAGGTATTCAAAAAAAATTGCCGTTCCGCCAGGACGAAGGAAATCATGGATGTTTTGCACCAGTTTCAATGGTGACGAAACAAAGGAGGCTACCCAACGACACCAGGCGAAATCCATGCCTTTTACAGGCAAATTGTCCCCCATAAGGTCTGCCGTTTGGATGGTCACATTTTGAATCCCTTGGGAAAGGACTTGTTCCTTTGCCGCATTTGAAAAATTGATTGATCGTTCCAGGCCGATCACTTGGCCGGTTGGGCCAACCACAGGGGCAAGGTCAAGGGTGGCAAAACCTGGACCACAACCGACATCCACAACCCGGGACCCGGTTTGAATCCCCACCCTTTGCCAACAAGCCAACACAGTGTCCTTCCAAACGCCATGTTGAAATGAAAGGCGATCAAACTCGTCGGCGTTTGTGCCAAGTACATAATCCGTTTGGCTTGTTTCACCCATTCGTTTTTTCCTTTAATAACAAGGTGCTTATATCGGTTTTTTGTCCGGAAAGGGCTGGTATTGGGCCATCAAACTTTCACCCTAAATGCCTACTGTCCCCTAGGTCGTTGGTTTGGTTTCTTTCCTTTGGGGATTTTATGGGCCCTTGTCGGGCGGAGCAAAGGTTGCACCATGAACCTCAGGCCAACATTTGGAATATTCCTAATCCCAACAAAAGAACGAAAAGGCTTTCATGATTTGTCCAACAAGGGGAGGGAAGTGATCCTTTTTATCCAACAAATACCTGTAGTTATTTTTTTGGTTTTGGGACTAATGGGCCCTTGCCTGGTTGCCCAGGATACACCTATCCCTCCCCGGGTCAAGTTCCAAGCCCTTTTGAAAGAGTATCAGGGTGCGGCATCAAGTGGCAAAGTCCTAACCGACCAGGAGAGATTGGCGTTTGTGGGCCAAGCCTACATCCAGAGGGACAAAATTGCCTCGAAATTTGTCGACCTTGCCTTGAAGCATCCAGGAGATCCGATCGCTCTGGATGCGTTGCTCCAGGCCATTTGGCAGGTAAACACAACCCCCTGGCCGGTGGAAATTGTGGGTCGGAACAATTCCTGGCTACGGGCATTTTCAATCTTGGTCCGGGATCATTTAGGCAGTGAAAAACTTGGCCAGGCGTGCATGCGACTTTCACCAGGATTTCGTAAGGAGTATGAAACCTTTCTTCGTACTGTTATGGAAAAGAGTCCAAGCAAGGCGAATCGGGGTCAGGCGACCATTGCCCTTGGAAATTTCCTTGCGAACCGAAAACAAAGGGTGGAAATCATAAAAACGGACCCCATGCAATCCACTGCATTTGAAAACCTGTTCGGGAAAGAATACCTGAACGGTTTGCTCCAAAGGGAACCGATAATAGCCGACCGGGAAGTTGAGGCAATACTAAAACTAGCCATCAGGGACTATGGCCATGTGAAATGTGAGGATGGGGGAACCGTTGGGGATTTGGCCAAAGCCAGCCTGTTTGCCCTCCGTAGTCTTGGCGTTGGGGCCAAGGCGCCAGAAATCGAGGGGCGAGATCAAGACGGTTTGCTAACAAGGTTGGGGGATTACAGGGGTAAGGTGGTGGTCCTGGATTTCTGGAGCGAATACTGACTTTCTTGAAGGGCCCATTGGCCCCACGAGCGGTCGCTCGTGAAAAAATGGGAAGGGCGTCCATTTGCAATCCTTGGGGTCAACATCGTTGGTCATCAACCCAAAGAGTTAAAGGCGGTAATGGAAAAGGCGATGATTCCCTGGCGATCTTTTACCGACACAGGCCCAATAGGGAGAGGTCCAATTGCAACCCAATGGAATTTTCCTGCCACCCCAACCTTCTATGTCCTTGATGGCAAGGGAATTATCCGTTACAAATGGGTAGGCAGTCCCGCGGAAAGGGTAATGGACAGCGCAATAGAAAAACTGGTCAAGGAAACCGAAGGGATTGGGGAACCCAAGCATTAGTTCGGTTATTGTACTATAGGGAAGTAATAGTTGGATCCCTTTTGTCCACAATGGCGATTTGTAGCAGATTTGTTTCAGGGGTCCCGGTGGATTTTTCTTTGCAACCGCCACATCCTTTGCCGCAACCACCCCGGGATCCGCGAATCCTCAATTGAACCTGATAAAGTGCGAACGCCAAGGCCCCTGCCACACACAAACCCGCCAGTATTTGTTGGAAACTCTCCATAAAAAAGGGTCCTAACCCCAGATCCATGTTCCCAATTGAAACGCCACCCATGCTCCAGCATAGGCCAGAATGGTCATGTAAGTGAAGGTGAAAAGAGGCCAAAACCAGCTATTTGTTTCACGACCAATAACCACCAGGGTAGACACACATTGGCAACATAAGGCAAAAAATACCATAAGCGACAATCCTGCCGCGGGTGTCAAAGGCGAATCGGTGGCTTGCAATGCCTTTACAATATTGTCCTCTTCCTCCTCCTGGGCATAAAGCTGGGCCAATGTTCCTACCACGACTTCGCGGGCGGGAAAACTGGCGATTGCCGCAACTGAAAGCCTCCAATCCCAACCCAGAGGCCTGAAAACAGGCTCCATGGCTTTTCCTGCTATTCCAAGATAGCTTTGTTCTCGCCAGATTGCCTGCCAATGCAAGGCTTCCTCGCCTTTACCTTCCTGTTTCAACAAATTGACCCGTTTGGGATAGGAACCCCCTTTGAGGTCGTTGGTGGGAAAATAGAGTAACGCCCAAATCAAAACCATGGCGGCAAGGATCGTACTCCCTGCCCTGCCCACAAAGCTCCATCCCGCATCCATAACTTTGTGCAGGACACTTTTCCAATTGGGAATCTGATATCGGGGAAGCTCCAGGACAAAAAGGGGAGCTGGGCCGTGTAAAAGGGTTCGTTTGAGTACCAGGGCAACCAATGGTGCCAATATCAGACCCAACATATACATCGCAAATAACATTACCCCCCCAAGCCAGGGAGAGTGCCCAAGTTCAGGTGCAAAGCAAGCCGCTACCACAAGGGTGTACACCGGGAGGCGGGCGGAACAACTCATCAGGGGAGCAACCAAAATGGTGGCAAGGCGATCGCGGCGATCTTCTATGACCCGTGTGGAAAGGATGCCAGGTACGGCACAGGCCAGCGACGAAAGCAAAGGAATGAAGGATTTGCCACTAAGCCCGCATCGGGCCATGAGGTGATCCACCAAAAAAGCGGCTCGGGCCATGTAACCTGTGTCTTCAAGGATAGCCAACAGGGTGAAAAGGATGCATATTTGGGGAAGGAAGACTAGGACTCCACCTACTCCCTGAATGATGCCGTGGGCCAATAGGTCCGTAAATGGCCCTTCTGGCAAGGTGGTAAGGACCCAATCCCCCAACATTTCGTGAATTGCGGAAAGCCAATTCATGATTGGGGTTGCCAACAAAAAAACCGATTCAAAGACTAAAAACATTGCTAACAAGAAAAATAGCGTTCCTGAGACAGGGTGGGTAAGCCAGGCATCCAACCGGTCGGTCCATGATACCCCAGCCTTGGGTAATTCCTGGACGCCCACGAGCCGTTTGCGAATATCCTCATACCGTTGGATGGATTCTGCCTGGGGTAAAAGGAATCCTGAATCTGCAAGCCCTTTTCGGGCTTTGGCGAGCGCCGATGCCAAAAGTGGTTTTTCAAGAATCAGGTCTTTTGCCGCCTCCCCATCGGTGTCAAAAAGGGCTCGGCGGATCATGAAATCCGGAGTTTCCTTTTTGCAAAGGGTTTTAACCTGTTCAGTCTCCTTAACCAAGGCAAGTGGCCAATCCATAGGCTTGGGTTTTGGGGTCTTTTGATACCCCAAAATGGTATCCAAAAGGATGTCGATACCCACCCCTTTAACAGGGTGTACCCAAACCACCGGGCAACCCATCCGTTCGGCCAAAAGGTCACACCGGATCGTGGCTCCTGCGGCCTCGGCCATATCCACCATGGTGAGGCAAATAATGAGGGGAAGATCTACCTCAAGCACCTGGTGAACAAGGTATAAATTGCGCTCCAGGTTGGTTGCATCCACCACCGCAACCACCACATCCGGGCGGCACTCCACACAATGAAGCCCCAACAATATCTGGGTAGGAATGAGCTCATCTGGAGAACGGGCTGCAAGGGAGTAGGCACCAGGAAGATCCAAAAGATCTATGGGAACTCCCTTGTGAAGGACGGACGCTTTTTTGATTTCAACCGTAACACCAGGATAGTTGGCGGTGTGCTGCCTCAATCCGGAAAGGGAATTAAAAAGCGTGGTTTTCCCTACATTGGGATTGCCTACCAATGCAAGGGTAATGGGTTTCAGAGGAGCAGGAAATGCCTTTGCCACCAGTGGAATCAATGGATAGAAGTTTTTTGAAGGTGGATACGGGCCGCCTCTTGCCGCCTTAAACCCAAACGCCAATTGCCAACCCGCAACCGGAGGGGATCGCCCCAGGGAGCCCGACCCAATAATTCGATCTCAACTCCCCTTTGGAGGCCAAGATCACCAAGGCGTTGACTCAAGTCATCGGTCCCGTCGACATGCGTAACCCAAGCGATTTCCCCAGGGCGAAGTTGATCCAGGGAACAAAAATTCGAAGGGGTCATAGAGATATTCCTGATATTGAGACTAAATCTCAACAAGAACGCATTCCCCTACAGTCTAGGTCCAGCTTTGGGTCCTGTCCAATCTTTTTTTTGCCATTTTCCCAAATTTCAAAAGGTTTAAACCCTTCCCCTACACCCATTCCCTGGAGGAATCCTAAGAAGACAGTTTGGACTTCCTGACGGCGGTTGAGATTCCTTGGCCTGTGGGATTTTGGAGTTGGCATGTTGGGATTTGCGGAGCGTTTGGTGGAGGCGGTTAGGCGCTTCAAAACGCCCTTGTGTGTTGGGATTGATCCGAGGTGGGACCAAATTCCCTTGGCGGTTCGCCAACCCTTTGGCGGGGCCGTCCCAAACTCCCTGGAGGCTGTTGCCCTCGCCTATGAGACTTTTTGCGGGCGGGTTTTGGAATTGGTGGCGGGTAAAGTTGGGGTTGTCAAGTTTCAGGTCGCGTTTTTTGAACAGTGTGGCAGCCATGGAATTGCTTGCCTGGAAAGGCTCTTGGTCAAGGCCAGGGAGTTAGGCTTGTTAAATATTCAGGACGGCAAGCGAAACGATATTGCCAGCACGGCAACCGCCTATGCCGAGGCCGCTTTTGGGGGCCCCTCATTTGGCGGAAAACGGTTTTTGGTGCATTCCATCGATGCCATTACCGTAAATCCCTATCTCGGTTCTGATGCCGTGGAGCCATTCATCCAGCAGGCACGATCTTTCCAAGGGGGAATTTTTATCTTGGTGAGGACAAGTAATCCCGGGGCCGGGCTTTTCCAGGACCTAATGTGCCCGGAAGAAAAGCTCTACCGTCAGGTGGCCAAACTGGTTGAGTCATTCAATCTGGGTAATTCAGGACCCGCCGGATTTGGTGATGTTGGGGCCGTAGTTGGGGCAACCTATCCCGCAGAACTTGCCGAATTGCGCCAACTTATGCCAAACACACTTTTCCTTGTGCCAGGTTATGGAGCCCAAGGGGCAAGTGCTTCCGACCTGGCTGGGGCTTTCCGACCGGATGGCACCGGGGCAGTAATAAATAGTGGCAGGGCAATCACCTTTGCCGCCAAAACGAACCAGCCCGATTGGGAATCCCAGCTGGAAATGGCTTGCGAAAAAGCAAAAGGGGAACTGGCCGAGGTCTGTCCCCTTTGATCCTAGCTATTGCTCAATCCCTGACTGACCGGTTGGTTGCCAAACAGGGTTTGGAACCAGTGGGACAAATCTTGCCAGGATCGGCAGGAATGGAGGTTTCCCTCAACAACCGAGGGAACATCGACCCAAATGCCCCCGGAAGCACGAATATCATCCCGGATAGCATGGGGGCAGGCAATCCGCTTGGCATCAATCGCCCCTGCACTCAAAAGCACTTGAACGCCACGACCGATCGAGGCAACCTTCCGACCATCTTCGATTTGGGTCCTGGCAATGTCGAGAACTTCTTCACGGAGGCGCAATTTTTCCGAGCAAGCCCCACCAGGAATCACCAACCACTCATATTCCGCAGGATTAAGTTCCCTGATGGGCGAATCGGGATGAACCTGGTAGCCATGAAGCCCCGTGCAAGGGGTCCCCTTGAGCGATGCCAAAACCACCTGGTAGCCCGCTTCCCGAAACCGGTGCATGGTGAAAAGGACTTCCATATCCTCAAACCCATCGGTAACAAACATCAAACATTTTGGCTTCATAAACTAACGCTCCCTGGGAAGTCCACCCTGATAACCAACCCCGTTCCCCAAGCCAAGGTCTATTTTATCACCCATCAAGAGGGTATTCACCCTTGCCCAAGGGTTGGCTTTGCCTTTATGCTCAAAGATTACCGACCAAATCCTTTCATTCGTAACCATTGGGTTGGGACCCATTCGTCAAGGAAGACCCATTCATGAATTATGACCCCAATAACCCCTTGATTGTCCAGGGGGACCGGACCGTGTTGGTTGAAGTGGATAATCCCCGGTATGCAGAGGCCCGGGATGCCATTGCCCCCTTTGCAGAAATTGAGAAAAGCCCGGAACATATTCATACCTACCGAATTACCCCATTGTCGCTTTGGAATGCCGCAGCTGCTGGGATCCAAGCGAACGAAATGGCGGCCACTCTCCAAAAGTATTCCAAATTCGCTGTCCCAACCAATCTCCTTTCCGACCTTCAGGAACTCGTTAGCCGCTATGGTCGGGTTCGGTTGGAAAGAAATGGTAATGAAATGGATACCTGCCCAACGGGCCTAAAACTCATTTGCAACGACATCCCCTTGCTTGAGGAGTTGGCTCGCCAACCCAAGGTCAGGGTATACCTTGGGCCCAAAATTGACCGTTCCAGTTATCAGGTGGACGGAGCCTATCGGGGAGTGCTTAAACAGGCTTTGGTGGCCGTGGGCTATCCCGCCGAGGACCTTGCCGGATACACCGAAGGGGCCCCACTAGCGGTTTCCCTGCGGGAGCAAACCCTGGGTGGCCTGCCTTTTCAACTCCGGGATTATCAGAAGGACTCCAGCGCCGTTTTTCATGCGGGAGGGGATGTTCGGGGCGGGTCCGGGGTTGTTGTTCTCCCTTGTGGGGCGGGCAAAACCATTGTTGGCATCGCTGCCATCGCCCTTGTCGGTCGGAACACCCTGATTCTAAGTACGGGCATCACTGCGGTTAAACAATGGCGGCGGGAGATCCTGGACAAAACCACTTTGCAAAGTGATGAGGTAAAGGAATATACCGGGGAAAACAAGGAGATCGGCCCGATCACCATTGCCACCTACCAGATTCTTAGCCATCGAAACGACAAGAATGAAGATTTCCCCCATTTTGATATCTTTGATAAACGGGATTGGGGCCTGATCATTTATGATGAGGTCCACCTTTTGCCTGCGCCGGTTTTTCGGATCACCGCCCAAATCCAAGCCAGAAGGCGACTTGGACTTACCGCAACACTTGTTCGCGAGGATGGCCGCGAAGGGGATGTCTTCAGCCTGATTGGCCCCAAAAAGTTCGATGTGCCTTGGCGTGACCTTGAATCCAAGGGCTTTATTGCTGAAGCGTCCTGTACCGAAGTCAGGGTGGCACTCCCGGACAAGGTGCGCATGGATTATGCGGTCGCAGAACTTCGCCACAAACACCGGATTGCAAGTGAAAACCCTGCAAAAGAGGACATAGTTGGATTCCTCCTCAACCGCTATCCCGACAAACAAACCCTTATCATTGGCCAATACCTAAGCCAATTAAGGAGCCTGGCGGAACGATTCAAGATTCCCCTTATCACCGGGGCAACTCCCAACTTTGAACGGGAGGAACTTTTCCATGCGTTCCGGGCGGGTACAGTAAGCCAAATCATCCTCAGCCGTGTTGGAAACTTTGCCATCGACTTGCCGGATGCCTCGGTTCTCATCCAGGTTTCCGGTTCCTTTGGATCAAGGCAGGAGGAGGCCCAGCGATTGGGGCGAGTCCTCCGGCCCAAATCCGCCGGGGAGATGGCCCATTTTTACTCCGTCGTCAGTCGTGACACCCGGGAACAGGATTTTGCCCATCATCGACAACTTTTCCTCACGGAACAAGGCTACAGCTACCAGATTGCCGACGGGGCGGACATGGGAGCGAATTATACCTCCCGTATTGACGGGGACCTGATTACCAATTTATCCCCTGGCACCGATCCCATGGAATGGGACCCGGAAGACGGATTGGTGGACGACCAGATCGGTTGAACGGTTGTTTGCTTGAAATGATTTGGGAGCTTGGAATAAAATGGACCCCGGACAGTCGAGAATTCCAGTCAAAGTTCATCGCAGGGTATGCATCCTAAGGTCCGATGATGCCACCATCATTGAAGAAGTCTTGTCCAGGAAAAAACTCCAGAATGAAATTGCCGGAAGGTTGACTCCCTCTTCCATACTCATTCGGCCGGGCCGGACGGAACCCATCATTGCAGAACTTCTCAAACTAGGTCATACACCCAAAATCATTCAGCGTCCTCCACTATGACACCAAACTCACAGTCCCTTATTACGAATTGGCCAATATGCGTGGCCGAGGCGTTTGACCGTTATGGAGATGACCTCGTTGAGGTGGTTTCCACCAATCTTTTAAAGCCAAGGGCTAAACTGACACGGGAAATCACCAAGGAAAAAGCATTAGAGATTTTTTCGAACCCGGTTATCCTCGATAGACGCATCCTGGGTTTGGAGACCTCCGCACAAATGTTACTTGAGGTGGCGGCAAAATCCCAAAAAACGGTCTGGTTTATGGGAAATTTGATCGAAATCGCCCTCGCCCTTGGCTGGAAAGATGGGGTTGCCACCGTCGTCAATCTGCTCGAATCAGGTTTGGCTTACCCGGTTTTTAAAACTACCGAAATCCTGAACCCGGCCCAGGATCCCTTTGAGGCTTTGGATCCAAAGCCAGCTCAGTCTCCTGTTATTTCTCCCCATCGCCAAACCTCAAACAAGTACCAAAGTTTTTTGCATTGGGTTGCCAGTCCAGGAATCCTGGGCCACACCATTTTTATTGTGCCCAATGCCCTTCAACGCATGATTGGTCGGGAACCCGGCCTTCCCGACATCTCCCAATTTCCAAAGGCAAAAGCACCTGGCCTTGCCAAGGATGACACGGTCCCGCCCGACGAGGGCGATTCCAACCCGGAAAATCCCACTCCTGTTCCCATGTTTCCGGGCATTGTTACGGATGGCTGTGAATGGTTCATTCGCATATCGCTTTTATGGCAAAAAACACTGAAGAATCCGCTCCGTCTGACCCAAGCTGGGGAATACTTCAAAAAGGACCAGGACCGGCTGGAGGATCCCCAACTTGTCAGCCCGCCTTCTGATTGCCCGGTGACGGTTCCCGATTTGGGATATTGGATTGCTCAAATGGCCGAAGGCGTCGGCGTATTTGAACGGGTCGACATTGAAGTCCATGCCCGAAGTTTTCCAGAATCCTGGGAAAAGGGTAAAACAGGGGCACTAAGGGCCTTGCTCCAATGCTCTTTTGATCCCTCCTCCTGGACCCCCCAGGACGGTTGGAAACCCCAGGTGCAAGGCGATTCCTACGATCCGTTTCCCTCTGCCCTTGCCATCGCCTGGGCCTTTTTGGGGACCATGAAGCCCAATGCCTGGATTCCGTCCGCGGTTATCGAAGCATGGATCCTTCGAAATCATCCAGGGTGGTCAGGTGCCGGGGTCCGCCCCTCACGGAAGAAACCCTTTTTGGAAACCTGGTTGGCGGGTATCGTTTGGCCTATGGGTTTGGTGGAGATGGCCAAAGGGAAGGAGGGGCAACTCCTTTTTCGCCTTTCCGAATTGGGATGGTTAGTCCTTTCCGGTGCCATGGGAGATCCGGAAACGAGAGTTGTACCCAAAATGCTCCTCATCCAGCCCAACTTGGAAATCATGGCGTTTCGCCAAGGCCTTGACCCCTCCATTATCGCCAAACTTTCCATGATTGGACTCTGGAAGGCATTTGGGCCCGCATGTGTTCTCCAACTTACCCCAGACTCGGTTTACCGAGCCTTGGAGCTTGGCGAATCTTTCGAATCGGTGAGGAATTTTTTGGATGGGCATTCCACCCGCCCCGTTCCTCAAACAATCATCGACCAGGTAGGCTCGTGGGCCTCCAAACGCGAAAGGGTGGTCATCCATTCCTCTGCCATGGTGCTGGAGTTTACCTCGGGACCCGACCTTGAGGAGGCTCTTGGCCGCGGGTTAATGGCGGTCCGTTTGGGCGAACGACACGCTCTGGTGGATAATGAGGAATCCGTCGATTTTCGGATGTTTCGCCTTTCGGGCAGTCGGGATTACCGCATTACTCCCGAGCCCTGCATAAGGGTTGGACCAGATGGACTGGAGCTATTTGTCGAGGAATCCAAATCCGACCTCCTTTTGGAAACGGAAATTCCGGTAATTTCTGACCCCTTGCCTGGAAAAAACGGGGCCATTTCCAACCGCTTTCGCATCACACCCGGTTCCATGGGGCGAATCCGGGAACGGGGCTGGACCTTGGAAACTTTGGACCATTGGTTTCGCCTTCGGACAGGAGAAGCTCCCAAGCCGGCGGTGAAGCTCTTTTTCCTGGCCAGGGCAAGGAAACCGATCGAGGTGATTCCAAGCATCCTTTTTCAGGCCGAAGACGAGGAAACCACCGATGGACTTTGGCTTTGGCAAGAGTTCAAGGCGGTCGCTCTCGAACGGGTGGGGCCCCGTACCATTTCCATTCATCCCGATCGGGTGGGTCAGGCCAAGGAACTTTTGCAATCCCTGGGATTGAAATGGACAGGATATTAAGGTGGTTGGAGACGGATCAAAACGAAAACAGAAAAGCCCAGTGGGTTGAACCACCGGGCTTTTCATGCGGCTAAGCAATGACCCTATCGGGATTCGAACCCGAGTCTTAGCCTTGAGAGGGCTATGTCCTAGGCCTCTAGACGATAGGGCCATGTACAAGGGATACTTTACGGTTGGATTCGGGGTTGTCAAGAATTCTTGTCAGGCGGTCCGCTAGGGATCCCGATCGGTCGGATGGTACCCGCTTGCGGGTAGGGAAAGGGACCGTTACAGGTGGATTCCAGGCGAAAGAATAAACCGATTGAAGGGAAGGCCTTGATTTTCAACCATGTTAGGATCCTGATGCCGAACCAATTTGCAGAATTGATAGTCAGCGGCCCCGAAACGAATGATTGGTGTTACGGAAGTTTGGAAAAGGAGGCTAAAAGTTCCTGCAAATTCCAAAGGATTTTGGAGACCCCCAAAGTGGTTTTTGCCCAAGGGTAATAGGGGTGTTCATCCAGGAGGCCCAACAGGGTGGGAAGTTTTTTGATCGGGTCCCCCATTTCATCCTGAGCCGCAAAGGGACCGCCAAGGAATTGGGGAAACGGTAAGGGGCCATTGGGGCATCGAAAAAAAATTGCATTGGCAGTTGGATGTTTCGTACAAGGAGGACAAATGTCGGCTCCGAATGAGCTATGCAGATGCACACTTTGCCTTCCTCAGACGACTTACTTTGACCATGCTCAAAGCCAATAAAACCGCCAAGGTAGGTATTAAGAATAAAAGGCTAAAAGCAGGGTGGGATTTGAAGTTTTGCGAACCGATCCTTACAGGATAAGGACTTATGACGCGTAAGCCCTGTTCAGAACCACTTCTGAACCACTCTTTGATCGCATATTACCGCCTGTCGCTCAACCAAAAACAGTTTATCAACAGGAGGCCTTTCACAATGGGTAAATCAGGGCGCATCTTTTTTTTGAAGCCGGGAATTACTGGTATTTTACAACACCCAAAAAAAATCGTTCGACCTCAAATTCAAAGTGTTTGATGTTTTTGCAAGAAAGTACTATTTGTCTTTGGCCTTTTCTTCAAAATAATGCACTGAGTCCGTTGTTTTAAAACGGAACCGATCACGAAAATCTTCATAGCAATCCTTGCATACCCAATGTTTTTTATTTTCAGTAACAAATCCATCAGGAAAACAGCCTTCCCCTTGATCTGCACAGAATTTGACCAAACAAAATTCGCAATGATCGTGGTCCCAATCAATTCGAGGTGGTTCGTATTTGCGAAATTCGAATGATGCGCCAAATAGATATTTATCCTGCCCCATAAGGCGCCAATCCTCGTCTCCTGAAACTTTCATTGAATTCCCCTCTGTTCAATTTTTCCACCAGGGAGCAGTCTCCAATAATTTCCGTCGGCGTCTCGCCAATCCCAATGTGAACCAACTTTGCCACCATGCCCCAAATCCGGGTGAAGTGTTTCGCCGGTTTTGGGATTGAACCAGGCTCCTTTATCCCCGCCTGCTGGTTCGCCAGGTTTTCCTCGCCATACCCAATCCGAACCTGGGGAATTAGCGGGATTATTCGGAACGCTTGGAACAGAATACTTTGGAAGATTACCACTATTAGGAGTGCTACTTGGTTGTCCATTTGGAACATTTTTGGCTTGATTACCCGAGCCTTTTTCCTTTGGGACACTTGGTTTTTTCTTGATAATCGTTTGGCCAACCACTCCCACAACTACCCCACCAGTATCCACCACACCACCGACAATTCTTCCTGTAAACCCACCCGCAGCAACCCCGGTTACCTTTTCAACTGAATTCGGGAGAGGAATCACCGTTTCTCCCGGTTGGGTTGGGGCTTGAGCAGGAGGAGGATCTGCTAGTAGCCAACCAAGTGCCATCCCTCCAACGATTAATAAAGGCCATATTTCCCCATTAGGATCTACCCGATGCCCGGGTCCATTACCCTAATATCGATATAGGTTCACATCCCCTGCTTCAATCCCCAACGGATCATTGGTCAACCATCGTCCCAAGGTCTGACTATAAACCCGATTTCGGAACTCGTAATTCCCTCCAGCGATTATCTCGCCTCCCTGATGGAGGAAGACCCAGTCCTTGGCACTTGAGTTGATAACAGATCCGGAACCATCCCGAAAGGTTACCACCCCAAAGGGCGTGTAGGTGTCTCGCTCCACCACGGTTCCGCTTATGTTCACCAACCCTGTCGTGTTCCAGTTGGCGTCCTGAAGGGGATAAATTCTTTCATCCATCGTCCCGTTGCTGTCCGTATCCCGGTTCCGGGTCACCAAACCATCCAAATAAGCCGGACTCCATACATACCGGTTCAGGGTATTGGACCCATTCTTATCCTCGAACACCTGCCATTCATTTGCGCCAAATATCTTGTCAATCAGTCCAGCACTGGTGGTCACCTGGACCTTGCGATTTAGCCCATCAAAGGCATTGGTGGCTATTTCCGTGTTCGAGGAGTTCTTGATTTTCGCTTGCCGGTTCCAGGCATCCCACACGAACCGGTTATCGTTCTCATCCTTGGTCTGGTTGCCATTGTTGTCATAAGTCGGCGTTATCGCCCCGCTGACACTGGTAATTTCGTTTTGCCTGTTCGCGCCCCGGGTCTGGGTCGTGCTGTTGGTCGTCACCGAATCCCAGTTACCCACCGCATCATAATCCCAACTTTGGGCATTGGAGGGCATGGGGCAAATGGGCGGCCGATTGAAATGAGAATCAAAACAGGGTTTGCAATTTGGGTAATTTGATGAACGGTTAGAAAAAATGGTGGAAGGCATTCGCCAAGGCTTGGTGGCCCAAGGCGCAACACTTACGGATCGTTTGGTTTGACAAAGGCTTGCGGTTCTGGCCATGAACTTATCAGCAGGGGGTTAGGAATCTGGTAATCTTACCCAATTCGCATATTAAATGTAAACGGGAAAACCAATCGCCAGTAGTTGTCGAGGATTTTTTTCCAGGGACGGGACAACAGCAGGGGAGCCAACGGCAAAAAGATGGGTTGCGAGAGAAAGCGATCCTCAAGGGGATCCAATCGGGGAGTAAAGGGAGCGGAAACAGGATTTAGTTGCTTGAACCAAAGTGAAAGAAGACGCTTGAGACGGGAAATAAGGGGGTGAATGAACACAGGGCGACTCCAGATCAAGGGGGGATTTGCCTGGCTGATTCAAATGCTAGCCGAACATCGGAAAGGGTCAAGAAAAAAATCGGAAATTGAATCCCAAATTTGACACCTATCCGCTCTCTTTCCCATTAAGCCAAACCTCCCCAAATCCGTACCGTTTCGACAGGTGCTTTCCGTGGCTCACAACAATTTACTGGGATCGGCAGGAGACTCCAGAATGGGCCACTCAAACCGAAGGATTATATGGCCGAATATTCCTGGCAGGTATCAAGGAAGGCATTGAACCGCTTTACGCGAAGGAGGCAAGGTTAGAAAGGGCCCGCCTGACATCCTTTTCCAATTGGATCTTTGTTGAATAGGCCGGAATAAGGGCAATTAACCCAAGGAGGTAAAACCAAACCCCCAAAATGACAATTATCCAGGCCAACCCCGTTGGAAAACATTTGTAGGTCAAAATGATCCTGAATTCATGATCCTTTGTCTTTTTTATGTTTCCATAGATTTCCGTTGAGACCAAATTGCCGTTGTATTTTTCGCTGGAAACAAGTGAAATTCCGCCGTTCCTTGAAACCGTTGGATCCCCCAAATCGGACAAATAATCCTCTAAAATCGTTTGAAGGTCAGCCAGGGACTTAATGGATTCAAAACGAACTATCTCTTCGTTGCCAAACATGGGTTCCCCTTTGCCCAAACTGGACATGGTTTAATCTATCCCATTGTTGTTTTGAAAGAATGAAAGGGGTCTTTTCGCAAGGGGATTATGGCAAAGCCTTACCCAAAACCAAAGCCCATCCACGATTCTGCGATTCCCCCTGAAAAATCTCCTTCCTTCAGAATTTCCCGGTCCTTGGGGCTTTCAGGGTGCCAAGTTGCCCTTGGTTGCCTATTTATTTGAGGAACCCAAATGTTTCGGAGCATTCATGCATTCTCCCCTGTTGGCCCTGCTTTTCATGTTTCAGATTCCTACCGGGGGCGAGGGCAAGTCCGTAGACTGGCAGTCCGCTGAAGCACCCTTTCTTACCAACATTCGGCAATTGACCACCGGGTTTTCACGGGCTGGCGAGGGATATTTTTCCCCGGATGGCAAAACGATCATCTACCAGGCGGAAGAAAAATCGACAGGTAACCCCTTTTATCAGATTTTTTCCCAACCTCTTGAGGGAGGTGCACCAAGGCGGATTAGTCCTGGCTTGGGCAAAACCACTTGTGCCTATTTCCGGCCTGATGGCAAGAAGGTGATCTTTGCCAGCACTCATCAGGACCCCAATGCAAAATCGCATTATCAGGCCGAGATCGATCAAAGGGAGGAAGAGAAGAAATCAGGGAAAAGGCGGCGTTACCAGTGGGATTTCGATCCCTTCATGGACATTTTTGAGGCAAACCCCGATGGTACCCAGCTTAAAAAATTGACGAATAGCCAAGGCTACGATGCTGAGGGTTGTTACTCGCCTGATGGTAAATGGATTGTCTTTTCATCGGAAAGGAACGGCAAAGGGAGCCTTGAGCTTTTCATCATGGATGCTGAGGGTGACCATGTTCGCCAACTCACCAAGTCCCCGGGTTGTTACAACGGTGGGCCCTTCTTTTCTCCGGATGGCAAAAAGGTGATTTTCCGAAGCGACAGGAAGAAAAAGGACCACCTCCAAGTCATGGTAATCAATGCGGATGGTTCTGGCGAAAGGGTCCTTGCCGAAAACCTTGATTGGGTGCAATGGGGGCCCTATTGGCATCCGGACAACCAACACATCGTCTATGCCGGGGCCAACCATGCTGTGGCAGGTCGGCCGAATTATGACATTTATTGGATGGATACCCAAACGGGTAAACAAATCCGGGTCACCCACGCCCCCGGGGCAGATGTTCTGCCGGTTTTTTCCCCGGATGGCAAGAAGATGATGTGGACCTCGACCCGTGATGGCCGTCAGCCTTCCCAACTGTTTCTTGCCGATTTCAAGGCACCCAATAATCCCTAAGTCAGGTATTCGTCAGGTCTTAAGTAAAATTGCAAATAAAAGGAGTTTCTTGAAATGGGTATCAACGCGCCACTTAACCGCAAACTGAGGATGGGCTTGGTGGGAGGAGGGCAGGGGTCCTTTATTGGACGGGTCCACTCCATTGCGGCTTGCCTTGATAACCGGGCCGAGTTGGTCGCCGGTGCCCTTTCCTCTGATCCAGACCGGGCCAAGGCAAGTGCCCCGGATTATGACATCCAGCCGGATCGGGCCTATGCGGGCATCAAGGAATTGATCGAAAAAGAACTAGCCTTGCCCACCGAAAAACGGATCGACTTTGTCTCAGTGGCTACGCCCAATCACACCCATTTCGAGGTTGCCAAGGCCGCCGCAGAGGCGGGTTTTGCCGTGTTTTGCGATAAACCAATGACCTTTGATCTCTCCCAGGCCGAAGAACTGGCCAGGATTGTGGAAAAAACCAAAGGGGTTTTTGTGGTCACCCATAACTACACAGGCTATCCCCTGGTCCGTCAGGCCCGGGAGATGATCCTTGCCGGGGAATTGGGCGAAATCAATGCGGTTCGGTCTTGTTACATTCAAGGTTGGCTTCGCAGTCGGTTGGAATCCTCAGGGCAAAAACAGGCAGAATGGAGAACCGACCCCAAGCGATCGGGGATAGCCGGCTGTTTTGGCGACATTGCTACCCATGCTTACAACCTTGGACGATTCATGACCGGATTGATTCCGGATACGGTATCCTGTCATCTGAAAACCTTCGAACCAGGCCGAGCCCTGGACGACTACGGAACAGCCATTATCCGTTACAAAAATGGCGCCTTGGGATCGGTCACAGCTTCGCAAATTAGCCACGGGCGGGAAAATGACCTTCGGATCGAGATTGACGGCACCAAAGGCTCCCTGGAATGGAATCAGGAAAACCCCAACCAGATGATTTACCGCCGGAACGGTCAGCCAATGGCCCTTTATACCCGCGGAGGAGGCCCCTATTTGGGTTCGATGGCGGCGGGGGCAACACGAATCCCCGCCGGTCACCCAGAGGGCTACCTGGAGGCCTTTGCCAACATATACGCTGCCGGTTTTGAAGCCATCGCTGCCAGGGCGGCTGGCAATCATGCCGATTGCCGTAATTCCTTATTTCCCAATGTGTTTGATGGAGTGGATGGAATGAACTTCATCACCCAATGTGTGGCAAGCTCCCAACAAAATGCCGGTTGGCTCAGCCTTTACCATTCCGCTTGCCGGTAACAACGGAAAAATAAAAGGCTCGCCAAAGCGAGCCTTTTATTGAACAAGGGTGAGTGAGGGGACTTGAACCCCCGACTTTCGGAGCCACAATCCGACGCTCTAACCAACTGAGCTACACCCACCATGGTGAACAGTTGAAATTCTAACCAAAAACCCAATTACGGCAAGAAACAACCGGCCGAGTTTTTACCACAATACCCCTTTTGATCCTTAGGACCCGACCATGAATCCATTCCTATTGGTGGCAATGTGCATGATTCCCAGTCAACCAACTCACCACGACCGACCTATTGTACCCCTTTGGGAAGGTCCGGTTCCCATGGCGAAAGGGGAAACGCCAGCTGATCGGCCCGAAATACAGGTTTGGCTAGCCAAAGGCTCCAAAAATAATGCTCCTGCCATATTGGTTGTGCCAGGGGGAGGCTACGGCGGTTTGGCCAATAATCACGAAGGAAGTCAAATCGCCGATTTCCTGAATGCCCGGGGAATGCACGCATTTGTTCTCAAATATCGCCTTGGCCCTAAGTACAATCATCCTGTCCCGTGGTTGGATGCCTCGCGGGCCATCCGGTTGATTCGCTCACGGGGCGAGGAGTGGCATGTTGATTACAATCGGCTTGGGATTTGGGGTTTTTCGGCAGGGGGGCACCTAACCTCCACGGTGGTGACCCGGTTTGACATGGGCAATACTCAAGCCGTGGATCCCGTGGAACGGCAATCGAGTCGTCCCGATTTTGCGGTACTTTGTTACCCGGTCATCAGTATGGAGGCACCCCTAACCCATCAGGGTTCGCGAAATAACCTCCTTGGTTCCAATCCCGATCCGGTATTGGTCAAATCGCTCTCCAACCATTATCAGGTGAAATCCAATACTCCTCCCTGTTTTCTTTTTCACACAGCCGCCGATTCGGCAGTTCCGGTGGGAAATGCAATTGCCTTTTATCAGGCTTGTCTGGAAAAGAAAGTGCCTGCGGAACTCCACATATTTGAGGATGGGCCCCATGGAGTGGGTTTGGCCCAAAAGGATCCCATTCTCAAGGTTTGGCCCAACCTGCTTTGGGGTTGGCTTAACAAACATAAATTCACCCCGTAAAGGATTCCGGATTATTAAAAAAGTTGAATTATTTGCTTGACCCCAGCTGGGTATCCCGATTCTACTAAACCCCGTAACAACCACTTTTTCGACCATGGAGGGTCGCCGAATGTTCTTTCAATCCGAATCCAAAGCACAAACTTGGCGTGCCGTAGCACAGTTTGCCGACAGGCCCGAATTGCTCATTTACCTTGGACGGTCATCTACCCAGGTTCGTAATTCTTTTTCCGAAGCCTTTTCCGAGATACTCGACGAGGAAGAACAAGCCGCCTGCATTGCGGTGGCCTTGGAGCGTTGGAACGGGACACCTGATTCTGGCCGATGGCTCAATCAGGCAACCCTTAATGTTCCCACTTCGGCCCTGTTGGTCAAAGTTGCCTAAACTTTTGCCAAATACGATCCTGACCTTTTTGCCGTAGGAAACAATCTGTTTTCTACGGTTTTTTTAAAGTAGGTGTTGGAATATCCCGATGCCGGTTCCCTACCATACAATATCCCAATACCTACCCTGATCGGGTTTGGAAATTGTTGGGATTTGGCGGGACGGCCGCACTAGAGGCTTTTTCATGGTGCATTTCGGTTCGATTTCAGATGATTATGGCCTTGCCACCTACATCAATACCAAACTGGATCTTCCCACCCAGCGCTCTTCCCTGATCAATTTTTTTGACGGGATGCGCAAACTCCATCCCGGCATGACCGAGATGGAGCGCCGGGAAACAGGCGAATTGGCTTTTGAAGAAGATCGGGACCAGGGCAGTTACCGGTGGGTAACGGTGGAGCCCCGCCGATTTGCCGCAGGGTTTATGAATCCGCCCGACCTGGAGTCGGCGGATAAAATGGCAATGTCCGCCTTGGACCTGGCCCCCTACCATCTGGACATTAGCCCTATTGATTGTGAAGCGCTTGATGTCATGATGTCCTTTGATTTCGTATATAGTGGCAACCATGACGAAGTGGTTGCCGAAGCCCTTGGTACCCAAACCACCCTGGAAGGGTTTCTCCAACATCCTGGGGCCAAGGTGTTAAGTTATGAGCCTTCCGTAATGATCGCCCTCGATGATGCCTGTCGAATGCAGGCCCGGCTTTCGATTGAAACCCGTTCCAATCCTTTTCAGGTTCGCACCGGGCAATTTAGCGAAGCCCCCCTTTCTGTCTATTTCACGGTTCGGAACTACTGGGCCAAATCCGGTCCCCGTGATTTTCAACAGGCGTTCAAACAACAGCGAAAGACCTGTGTGGAAATGGTGGAGTCCTATGTCATTCCCTCGGTAGTAAAACCATTGGCCCAAACCATTGCCACCCGGCAATAGGCCGGGGCCCGGGAAGGATTCTTTTCGAAGTTCTCTCAGGGAGGTTGCAACAAGGGTAATCGTGTCGATGCAACTTAGCCTAAGCCAATTTGCCCAAGGCCTGAAAACCGAAACTGCGTTTGATGTTCTTGCTTTGGCAAAAAAGTTGATTCGTCAGGGCAAAAGGGTTTACGAGCTACAGATCGGCGATTCGCCCTTTGAAACCCCATTTCATGCCCGCTTGGCGGGAATATCAGCTATCGAGGCGGGGGACACCCACTATGGTCCCTCGGTGGGAGTTCCTTCCTTTCGGGCAACCATTGCCCAATCCCTTGGGGCAGAGCTTGGTATTACCATTGATCCCGAGGAAGTTTTGGTAGCCAACGGGGCCAAAATCTTCCAAACCTTTTTTTGTGAGGCATTTCTTGATCCAGGCGATGGCGTTTTGGTTTTTTCCCCTCATTTTCCCACTTATCCCCCCAACATTGCCAGGCGAGGGGCAAGGATGGTTTTGGCACCTTTAAGGCCCCAAAGGCAATTTCGTCCGGACCCTTGTGATGTTCAAAAATTTTTGTTGGAAGACCCTAAACCAAAGGCCATTTTTCTCAATTTCCCTCACAACCCTACCGGGGGCGTGGCCACCCCAAAAGACATCGAGGAAATAGGTCGATTGATTCAGGGTAAGGATATTGCCCTATTCAGTGATGAACCCTATTGCCATATGGTTTGGGGTGAGGGTAACGAGGCCAACCAAGGTCTTTTCCCGGGGAAATCCCCAGGATCCGCTTTGAACCAAATTTCGGATAAACATGCTTCCCCATTACAATTTCCCTGGCTCAGGAGCCAAACGGTTTCCTGTTACACCTTTAGCAAGTCCTACAGCATGAGTGGTTGGCGCCTGGGATTTTCCATTGCACCCAAGGCGTTCACCCTTGCGATGGGGAAAATGACGAACACAACCACCTCCTGTGTCCCTCCGTTTATTCAGGCAGCAGGGGAGGCCGCCCTTCGCCAGGACGGATTTGAAAGGGATCGGCAAATGGGACTTTTCAAGGGGAAGGTACGGCTTCTGGTCGAAAAACTGGCGGGAATTCCGGGGGTGACGGCGACCGTTCCCGCCGGGACCTTTTACGCTTTTCCTGATGTAAGAAAACTTTGTGAATCGATTGGGATCACATCCCACGGGTTAGCCCTTTACCTCCTTGAAAGGGCAGATGACTCGGTTGGGTTGGCCTGTTTGGGAGGAGAATGTTTTGGGGAAGCAGGTCAGGGGTTCCTCCGGTTTAGTTGTGCCGGGTCAGATGAAGATTTGATCCAGGCCATGGATTTTTTCCGTTTGGCCATCACCAGGACCGATCGGATAAAGGCCTTTCTGGCTGAGCGGCCCAAATATTGCCTTTGAACCGGCAAAAAAGATTCCAAGCCCGGGCAAATTCCAACATTATTGGCCAAACCCGGATTGCAGATGGGCCCGAAAGATCGTAGATTTCCATTGCCGGAGAGGTGGCTGAGTGGTCGAAAGCACCGGTTTGCTAAATCGGCGTGGGTCGAAAGATTCACCGCGGGTTCAAATCCCGCCCTCTCCGCTTTTTTCGTTATAACCACTTGTTTCAAGGGACTTGATGGGGCCTTCGGCCCAAATGCTCCATCACACTCACCCCTTGTCTTTGAATATCACCATTTGGGGGCAGTAACGGGGTCAGTGAAACCAACTGTTCCGGTTGCTTGTGCCGGTTCCAGCTTGGGGGAATCAACCCAGGTAACCGGGTCGGGAATCCTTTCCACCGGTCTGATCAAGTCGAAAGCCCAGGGGGCTTTTCCCGATTCATTCCCCAAACTGTTTTTCTGCAACCTCAATAGCTCGAAGGAGGCCGCGAGCTTTGTTAAGGGTTTCTTCACGCTCCAACTGGGGGACACTATCCGCAACGATTCCTGCCCCGGCTTGGACAAAGGCGGTATCGCCCACCATTACAATGGTCCTAAGCGCAATGCAGGTATCCATATTGCCAGAGAAGTCGATGTAACCGACCGCCCCGCCATAAGGACCACGCTTGTGGGGCTCGAGTTGGTCGATTATTTCCATGGCCCGTACCTTGGGAGCCCCTGAAAGAGTTCCTGCAGGAAGGCACGCCTTGAGGGCCTCCATGGGAGAACAATTTTCTTTGAGTTGCCCCTGGACCGTGCTGCAAAGGTGCATTACATGGCTGTATTTTTCAACCGTGAGGACATCTTTCAGGTTCACCGACCCAAATTGGGAAACCCTGCCAATGTCATTGCGACCCAAGTCAACAAGCATTATGTGTTCCGCCCGTTCTTTGGGATCCCCTAAAAGCTCACGGGCAAGAGCTTCATCTTCGTCAGGGGTTTTCCCCCGTTTTCGGGTGCCTGCCAGAGGTCGGATGGTGGCAAGACCCTCCTCCACCCGAACCATGATTTCGGGTGAACTGCCAATGAGGCTAAGGTTGTCCGAGCGAATGAGAAACAGAAACGGACTGGGATTGACCACTCGCAAAGCCCGGTAAATGGAAAGCGGGGTGGCTGTGGTTTGGGTCGTGAGCCTTTGGCTTAATACGACCTGAAAGATATCTCCCGCGCGGATGTATTCCTTGCACGAGTCTACCGCGGCTTCAAATGCTTCGGGCTCAAAATTGGAGCGGTACGCTTTGGTCACCTCACCCAAAGGCCTGACATCCTGAATGGGAAGGCTAATAGGCTGGGCCAACCGCGAGGTAAGAAGGTCCACCTCGTGACAAGCGGCGGCATAGTTTTCCTGTAAATTCCCTTCCACCTGGGCATGGACTACTACAAAGATTGTTTTTGTGATATGGTCAAAAACCACCATGCTTTGGTAAAAACCAAGGACCACATCCGCAAGGGCCCGATCATCCTTTGGGGTGTTGGGCAGGTCCTCCACTAAACGAACCGTGTCATATCCCAGATAGCCTACAGCTCCACCCAGAAACCTTGGAAAGCCGGGAAAGTGCGGCGCGCGACAAGAATTCAATTGCCGTTGAATCTCGCCAAGGGGATCATAAGAATCCCACGAAACCGGCGGTTGGCCCGGTCGAAACCTGGTTAGGGTTTTTCCCTGGACCTGGATTTTTTCCAAAGGGTTTGCGCCAAGGAAACTATACCGGCCCGGTTTTTCGCCCCCGATCACGCTTTCGAAAAGAAAACTGTCATCGGCATCACCCACAATGCGGGCATACGCCAAAACCGGGGTCAGGGCATCCGAGGTGATCTGCCGAAAGATCGGAACAAATGCGAATCCTTCTTTTGCAAGTTCCGCAAAACCGGAAAAATCCGGGGAATGGAGTTTTTCCGTTATCACAAGTCATGACCTTTCCAAAGCATCTTATCCATTAGGTTAATCCCAACCGGTCCAATGACCAGAAAGCTCCCTGGAATTGCCCTGATTTTGTTACAATCAACGCATGGTTTCGCGGGAGGTGGGTCGTTTTGCCAACAATTGCGATGCCTCTCCAACCACTGTATCCCCGGCGGTTGCACTACGAACCCAAGCTTCCCGGCAAATGCGTGCGGCAATCGCAACTTTGAGGAGGTGAATCCCGCCTCGAAAGACAAAAACGGCCATTACCGCAAGGATGGCAGCTTCAAGGATCCATCGGTTTTGGCAGTACTCTATGACAATTCCCATGAGCCATAGTCCAACCAGAATGAGTAACCAACCGGCAATCTCCCGCAACCAATATGACATGGCTCACCCTACCTTTTGTTGCTTTTGCATGGTTCGCACAAGCCATTGTTGCGACCGGGACTGTTCACGCCTTGTTTCCCGCCAAAGGATGTTCTGGAAAAAGGCCAGCGAGATCCCATAGGACTTGGGGTTTCGAAGGAAAAGGCTCTGCCAAAGTTTCACAAGTAAGAACCCCAGTCCCCATATCCAAATCAGAATTAAAAACCTGCCCCACCTTTGAGGACCATGCCAACCCAATTCCGAAAGGATGGGGCCGGGTTGTTGAATGAGGATTTCGAAACACCCAATACTGGCAAAGACAGCAAGCGACAAAACCCAGGTCCAAGTCAGCCATCCTCCCTCGTGGTAAAAAAACAGGGGGGATAGCGGTCGCAGGGGCAATACATCACCACCCACTGTTTTTTGAAAGCCGGCGAAAAAAAGCCAGTAGCCTGCCATGATCCCCATGGCAATCAAAGCGATTGGGAAAGTACCGGCGTTATTGTTGCCAAGCTGCGATGTGGAATAGCTCCACATGGGAGTATCCATCCAAAGGTAATTCAATCGAAAACCTCTTATTTCCAAAAGGAGAGTCAAAAAGATACTTGTCAAAAGGGGTATCCCCGTTGCATAGGAATTACGCCACAAAATCCAAACGCCACCAAATATGGGCAAAAGGGACCATTCATTCGCCCCGGCAAAATAAAACGAAAGGGCAATGAGGCCCAAGCCGCCCCAACTGACAATGGAAGCGTTGCCAAAGGGTTCATTTTTTGCGGGAGCTGACAAGGAGTCCCTCCCTTCTTAACAGGTCATCAAAACGGGCCAAAATGTCCTCGGTTTCCCCATGCCAATAGGTAACCCCGGTTCTTGAAAAGGCTTTCGCCAGGTCGGTGGTGACCTTTTGTTCGATCAGGTTGGTGGCAGGAGGGGCCCCCGTTGGGGTAGGATCCCAAACAAAGACCCGATGTCCCCGGGCAATGCAGCGCTTTAAGGCTTCCAAAATAGGGCCAAGGCCAAAGGCAATGGGTGCTGCCCGGAGGATCAAAACAAATACCTGGTGGTCCCGGGCAACGGACAGTCTGCCAAGAATTGCCCGTGCCAATCTTTTGCCTTGGCGTGTTTGTAAATCAGGGTCCTCCATGGTCTCGGGGTTAACCATGGGAACGGAGTCAATTCCCAATTGAAAAAGGCTTCTGACCGTGGTGTTTACAAAGAAGGAATCATCCTGGAGCATTCGTTCCAAAGCCCCAGGTGGAAGTGGAAAAAGGGTATTAAGGCAGGCAGCAACCCGTTTGCGGGCCTGGTCTATTCTCCTTTTGCGATCTGTCATGCCGAAAAGAAGGGGAAGCATCATCCATCCAATAGGTCCCGCCATCCAGAACCAGAACCGGTACCGGTCAACCCTTTCGAAAAAGGGAGTTTTTATTGCCGGATTTGGTAAGGGATAGGCAGGAAATCCTTCTACCCAACGGTTCCAAAAGGGGAGTTTGTTCACCGAGGGATTCATGAGATTTGGGAAAATCCCCATCAAATGGTCATCCGCCCATGTCGCAACCTGCGAGGCATTTGTCGACTTTGGAATGGAAGGCAAGTTTGCCATTTCGGAAAAAGCCAACTCGGTTCGAAGGAGGTGGGATGGTCCAAGGGCCGGAGGTTCAAGGGTCATCGACTGTTCGGAAACCAAGGCCAATCCGGTTGGATTGCCATGGCCTGTTACCTTTCTGAACAGGTTTCCAGCCAATACCGCCATTTTCTCTAACGGCCTGGTTTGAGCTCTTGGCACCGCACTTCTGTTGTACCGGCCGACATCGACGATGCACTGCACCATGGTAGGTACTTCCCATTCGGTTTCCCGAATAAGGATCCTGTCTCTTCTCAGCGAGGCTTTCCAGGAAATGCGGCGAAAGGAATCCCCTGGATGAAAATCCCTAAGGCCGAGAAACTCCATGCTTTGACCAGGTTTCTCATGGAGAAATATTCCGGATCGAACCAAAACATTGGAACTCTTCCGGGTGGACCGGGGAGTTAAACGGGATACTGACAGGGACACAAGGACCTGTTTCACTGCCCTTGCCGAGCGAAAACCCCGGTAGCCAAACCACCCTGCCGGATCTTGCAAAGCAAACCGGAGACCAAGGATTCCTGTTCGTCCCAAAAGAGCTGGCTCGGGAGTAAAATCCCCTGACCATTCACCGTTTTTTTGCTCTTTCCAATCCACCGGGGTGACGGTCCCTTTTACAAAACAACCCATGGGCACCGGTTCCATTCCCAGACCATAAAGCAGCCTTTGTGTCAGGCCACCAACCCGGATTCGAATGTGCATGCGTTGGCCCAATCGTAGAGGCCCCGCCAAGGGGGATTCAGCATGGACGGTAAGGGAGTTATCCAGCGAATGTGCCCTTCTGGCCATTATCAACCAGGTTCCACCCACAAGGCCCATCGTAATAAAGCCAAGCAGGGTCATTACAAGCACCTCAAAAGCAATTCCCAGGGCGACCAAAGCCAGGGCAAAGGTAGCGGTCCACCAGCCTCTAGGGGTGATCACCATGGGTGCCTTTTATGCTTGAATGACAGGAACAGAGGTCAAAGCCTCGGCAATAATGGCCTCCCCTGACCAACCATCCAGTTCGGCCTCGGGGCGGGCAATCAGGCGATGGGAAAGGACATGTTTGGCCACCGATTGGATGTCTTCGTGGGTTACATGGGAGCGCCCCTGACAAAGTGCCCGGGACCTGGCCATGCGTAAAACCGCAAGGGCGGCCCTTGGGCTTGCCCCTAAAAGTGCCATCGGATGCTTGCGTGTGGCCCGGGCCAAATCCACCACATATTCAAGGACAACATCCCTTGCCACCACTTGGTCCACCAAAGCCTGCCACGCACCAATCGTTGCTCCATTGGCAATCGGTTTTGGAATTTCCGGTTCCCCGCGAACGAGGGTAAGCATTTCAATTTCCTTGGCTCGTCCGGGATAATCCAGGCAAATGCGTACCAGAAAGCGGTCCAACTGTGCTTCGGGGAGACGATACACTCCTTCCTGTTCGATGGGGTTTTGGGTTGCCATGACCAAAAAAGGATGGGGCAAGGCCAGGCTTTGACCTTCGATGGATACTTGGCGTTCCTGCATGGCCTCGAGAAGGGCGGATTGCGTTTTCGCTGAAGCCCGATTGATCTCATCCGCCAGGAGGATGTTTGAAAAGACCGGACCCTTGCGCAAAACCCAATCTCCCGTTTTCCGGTCGGGAACGGTGGCCCCTGTTACATCCTGGGGCATGAGGTCGGGAGTGAATTGGATGCGCTGGGAATCCAAACCCATGAGTCCTGCCAAAACCTTTGAAAGAGTGGTTTTGGCTACTCCGGGAACCCCTTCAAGGAGAATGTGGCCGTTGGCTAATAAAGCCATTACGGCAAGGGAAACGGTATCGTCCATTCCCACTAGCAATTTTCCCACGCCAAGGATCATATCATCGTGGAATTTTTTTGCGGATAGAGCTTGTGCACCGAATTGGCCCCCGTCAAATCCCGAATTCATTCCTTCTCCCTTTCCTGGAACCGTCGCACCTTTGTCGAGGAATTGTCCATTCGATAATCCCTCGAATCCAAGGATTTCACTAACCTGTCAAGGGCCAATTCCACCTTCGAATGCCTTGACGAGAAACCGCCAGCTATCCAATCCATGAACCGTGGCAGAAAGGCCCACCAGGGTACGCTTGGATTTGGAGTGGTATTCCGGGCAATCCAATCCATCAATTGTTTGGCTGATTTCATTTGAATTTTTTCAGAACGGGAAAGGATTTGCGCCTTTATTCCACCAAGGTTGGGGTCCGCGAGTTTCCCCAATTCCCATAGGGGAATTTCCCCGGTGTTAATTTTTTCCATCCAACTTTGCAAAACCGCCTTTGATGTCGATTGGGATTTTGAGGTCCCGGATTGGGATTGGGATTCTTTGACCGTTTTTGAGGCCTTAAAGGTACCATGAAATCCCAAGCGCATTTGGGCATACCTCCAAAGGGCAAAGATCGAAAGGGCAACGCCTCCCATAGTGACCCAAAATCCCAGGGACATGAAGCGGGACAACCGGCGGGAAATAAGGTCAAAGGGTCCACCCGGGGATTCCCATTCCGGAAGCTTTTCCCCAACAACCCGGACGGCCAAGCTGGCCAGTTGAAAGGGATCCAAATCGGGTAAAGGCACAGGAGGGATGGGAAGGTAATAGACTTCGGATTCCACTTTTTGGCCAACAATCATTACTGAAAAAGGGGCGGTGGGGCTTGGAGTGTCATTGAGGATCCTGCCCAGCAGAGACCAGGCAAAAGAAAAGTTCCAGGGTAATTCCAACATTTGGTTGGAAAAAACATCCGGATCTGCCAATTGAATGATGCGCCCCCGCCCACGGGTTGCTTGGGTTCCAAATACCAACCGGAAAGGAGCGAGTCGCAGGGAAAGTCCATTGCTGACATCCAATTTTACATCAGGCGAGAAGGTGGCGAAAACACTACCCTGGGGAGTCCCCCCTTCCAAAGGTAACAAAAAAGAGGGAAAATTCGAATGTGCCTTGCCAGAGAGTGTTTTTTCGCTGGATGGGTTGATGCCTGGTTTTGGCCATATGTGCCATTCAAAGGGGACGATTTTTTGGATTTCAGCAAAGGAATGTTCCGGGAGTTGATCTATCCCACTTTCCCCAAGGTGGAGGAGGCGAAGGTTGGCCCATTGATACCCTGTAATTCCACCAATGGATGCCTGTAGGGGGCGGGATGGGTTATCATCCATGGCAACCAGCAGGACCCCTCCCCGCCTGACCCATCGATCAATACTTGGCCAATTCACATAGGAGCTTTGGTTTCCCAAAAGAAAAAGCAATCCGGATGAACTCTTTTCCAGCTCCTCAAAGGAGGTTACTAATCTCATTCCTGCCCGAAAGGTCATGAGATTGAGAAGGTCGAAGCCCTGGACCGGAAGGATGGACTCCTGATTTTGGCCGGAAGGAGTATTTTCTTCCTGGGAATAGGCTGTCCTGGAAAGGGTTGTGGAGGAAACCAATCCCAACAAAAATAAGTAAGCAATATTTCCCCGGAAGGACTTTAGCATTGCGCCTGCGAATTTAGACATACCGTTTTAGCATCTCCACCAATCGCTCATCTGTTTCCCAATCAAGATCCTTTTTACTGTATTTTGCGGTTTCATACACCGAAAAAACATGGTCAACATTCTCTTCCGCCATCCCAAGGGCAACCAATAGGGGTCTACATTGTTCCTTCCAAATCATGTGGTTTCCAAAGGCCAATTGTTCTCCCCCCAATTTCATTACAAGCCCCTCTAGCCGGGCGACAAATCCTTCACCCTTTTTCGAGGAAGCAAAAACGGGGAAAGGCTTGGCTGATAATGGACCATTCCTAATCACTTTGGGGAGGAACCAAATCAACAGGATCAAAAGGGCAAAACTGCCCACAAATCCCAACATCATTTTCGCACCGGAAATGCTATCTCCCATGGGAGCTCGAGGCAGGGAGGGTGTCATTCCCCCAAGATTATTTGGGAGCGTGAAATCCTTGAATGCATTCCTTAATCCAGGTTTCCAGGATTCCGGTATTTTGAAGCCCCGGAATACATCCTTGGCATTCCTGAACATCTCTTTGCCAAGTGGGGCCAAGGTTTTATCCAATCCAAAAGGGAGTACCCGGGCAAACATGCGAGATAAATCCCCAATCCTTGGCGGGTTCATAGGTCCAACCGGAGAAGGGCTAACGGGAATCGGCTGGGGTGGGGTGGACGGTGCCTGGGATTGGTTCCCCAAGGGGCCACCTGGATCGGGAATGGGGGGTGCGATCATTTTGGAAAAAAACGGATTTTTGGGCAAACCTTGATTGGTTGGTTGGCCAGGCGGAGTGATTTTCCCAAGAGAACCGAGCAGGTCGGCAACCCCGCCGGATTTCCCCATCCCGGCCAATTTTTCCCGAAGAAAATCCTGTTGGGCAGGATCTGCTTTTGAGATCAGGCCTTTGGCAAGTTCCTTAAGGCTTTCCACCCCGGGGCCAGAGGTCCCAGGTTCCTTAATCAGGTTTTCCAAAAGCGATTTTTGTTGGGAACTGAAAGGAAAATTTTGCCCTTCAAGGAGTTTTTTCAGGGCCTTCAACTGTAACTGGGTTGCCGCATCCCGTCCATCCGGACCCGTAACCCCATTTTGTTTGAAGAACGATTCCAATACCCATGGGTTTTGCCCCAGTCCAGGAATGCGAACCTGAAACGATGGCTGGTTGCTTAAGGTTTCGAATTGCATTGCCTTGCCATGGGCCGTTGAGGAAGTAACCATTTCCAATACCAGGATAGCTAAAAAGGGAATCAATCCCCTGGTTTTGACACCAAGGAACCGGAGTTCAACCAAGCTTGGACAGGTGCAGGTCATTAGTTCCATTCGTCAATCAGATTGGCGATGAGGGCGGTCCACCCGGTCTGATGGGAGGCACCTAGTCCCTTACCATTATCGCCATGAAAGTACTCATAAAAAAGGACAATATCCCGCCAATGGGGGTCATCCCGGTACCGGGGTTCATTGCCATGGATGGGCCTGTGACCCATCGAATCTTTGAGAAAAAGGGCCTTCATCCGATTGGCGATATCCCTGGCAATTTGGTTGAATGTAACGGGGACATCGGGAGAAGCCGGGGTGTGGATTTTGAAATCATTTCCAAATGCCTTTCCCAGTTTCCGGAGCGATTCGATGAGCAGGAACCCGGTAGGAAACCAGACGGGACCACGCCAATTGGAGTTGCCCCCCTTCAGTTTGGAGTCACTTTCACCTGGTTCGTAGTGAACATCCACCCCGTTGAATTGAAAGGGGTTTTGTTCGTGAAATTTGGACAGGCTGCGGACTCCATAATCCGAAAGGAATTCGTCCGGATTATGAATCCAATTCATGGTTTTTCGCAACTGGTCCTGATCAAGTATGGTAAGGGAAAGGGTAGGGCCGCTTTCGTTTTCCGTCAGGTGGACAACGCCTTCAATCAAATCATGCCGATTATTGACAAACCAGATCAAATTTTGATGAAAGTGCTTAAACGGCCGAATCCATTCCGCTTCAAGTCGTTCTACAGCAAACAGGGGAATCAGGCCGACGAGGGAGCGCAAGCGGAATTTTTCAAACGAACCGTCCGGACGACGCAAAACATCGTAGAAGAAGCCGTCCTTGTCATCCCAAAGGGAATAGTTCCGATTTCCCATCCGTTTCATGGAACCGGCGATATAGGCATAATGTTGGAAAAACTTGATTGCCATAAACTCGTAGGAACTGTCAATTTTAGCCAATTCCAAGGCGATTCGCATCATATTCAGGCAGAACATGGCCATATAACCTGAAGCGTCTGATTGTTCCAGGGTTGACCCATCTCCAATGGGAATACTCCGATCGACAACTGTGATGTTGTCCATTCCAAGGAATCCGCCTTCGAAAACATTGTTCCCTTCTTTGTCGACTTTGTTGATCCACCAGGCAAAATTGATCAATAGCTTGTGAAAGCACTTGGAAAGAAATTCCCTGTCAGCCGTTCCCAAACGGATTCGATCCATGTTGTAAACGCGCCAAACAGCCCAGGCATGAACCGGTGGATTCAGGTCGGAAAACTCCCATTCATACGCCGGGATCTGCCCGTTTGGATGTTGGAATTGCTCGAAAAGCAGCATATAAAGCTGATCTTTGGCGAATTTGCCATCCACCAGGGCAATGGCCGGGCAAGTGAAAGCCAAGTCCCATGCTGCAAACCAGGGATACTCCCATTTTTCGGCAGGAATCAGGACCCTTTGGGAATTGAGGTGGCCCCAATGGCGATTGCGGATGTTTCGATGCGATTCGGGCGGTGGCCAATCCGCATTATCACCATTCAACCAAATATCCACATCGAACAAGTAGCACTGTTTTGTCCACAACAATCCGGCAAGAGCCCGCCTTTGCACCCATTTTTCATCCAGGGTCGCTTTCGGGGGGTGAATGGTTGCATAGAATTCATCCGCTTCCGCTTTTCGCTGGGCAATGATCGGATCGACAAGTCCGATGGGATCAACCATGGGAGTGCGCGGGGTGAAAAGCATTCGGACAACGACTGAAGCACCGGGCTTTATTGCGGGAAAATGGTAATGGACGCATGCCTTTGTTCCACACAAATCTTCTTTTAAACAATTTTCCGATTCGATAAGGTGACGATGGAAAGCGTCTTTGTGATGGGGTTTGCGGTCCCTTGCCTTTGGTCCAAAAAGTTTTTGACCGTTGGTTTCATTGTCTGTAAACCACGCCTGTCCTCCAGGACTGCAATACAATTGGCGTACTCCAATCTGATAGTCAAAGGCGAGAATTTTCCGAATACGGACACCGCAATCATCCGCCACCAGGGATACATGGTCTGCTGAGGAGAGTCCTTGACGAATTTGCGGTTCCAGGGGGGGATAGGGCCCCCAGGCTTGGGTTGACCATCCCCAATTGTTTCTAAACCATATATGTGGAAGAATATGCAAGGGTGCCTCCAGGTCCCCCCGATTGTGTGCCTCGATTTTCATTGCAATGGTTTGTTCATCCACTTTTGCAAATTCGATAACGATGTCAAAATAGCGGTTTTGGTCGAAAATCCCGGTATCCAAAAGTTCGTGTTCTTCGCCTCTTCCTCCCCTGGACCGGTTCACTTCAGCCAACTGGCGGTATGGAAATTCCCCTTGGGGGTATTTGTACAAATACCTCATGTAGGAGTGGGTAGGAGTATTGTCCTCATGGAAATAACATTCTTTGACATCCTCGCCGTGGTTGCCATCGGCTGGTGTTAGGCCAAAAAGCCGCTCTTTCAGGATCGGATCCTTTTCATTCCAAAAAGCTGGGGCCATACACAGAAAGCCATATCGGTCACATAGCCCTGCGATGCCATCCTCGCCCCAGCGATAAGCCCTGCTCCTTGCGTGGTCATGGGGAAAATAACCCCAAGCGTCCCCATTGGGGCTGTAGTCTTCCCGAACAGAGGCCCAGGATCTTTCCGATAAATAAGGTCCCCATTGGCGCCATCCATAGATGTCATCGACGATTTGGTTGATTCGTCCCTGTTCCATGGATGGCATAAGTCCTCCCGAACTCACCCGGTTATGTCAGCACCAAATGCCAAGGGCCTTTGATCAATTATTAGTGTGCCACCATCCCCAAGGCGTATTCCGCCGCACCAATGATGGCAACCCTGGGATTGGTGGTCAGGAATAAGGGTAGGGTTTTCATGAAAGTGGCGAACCGTCCCTTGCGAAGGAATCCCTGCAGGAAAAGGCCATTTTGGAGGAACGGAAGGATTTTTGGTGCGATTCCACCTCCAATCATTACCCCACCTACCGCAAGAATTTTAAGGGCCATGTTCCCAGCCTCTGCACCATAGATCCGGCAGAAAAGTTCAAGAGTCTCACGCGAGGTGGGATCGGAATTGGTCAGACCCAAGTCGCTTACCACGGCACTTGGGTCTTCACCCCGGGAGAGGGCTTCTGCCACCTTCGGGTGGGGCCCGGTTCCATTGCGTTCGACCAAAAAGCTGTAGACATTGTAAATGCCTGGACCGGAAAGGATTCTTTCATAGCTGACATGATTGCCAAAACGATCAATCAAAAAACGAAGCAATTGGTTTTCAATGACATCCTGGGGCGCAAAATCGGTATGGCCACCTTCGGTTGCAATGGTGTGATGCCGGTGCCCATCCCAAAAGAGAAACGCTTCCCCCAATCCTGTTCCTGCCGCAAGTACCGCAACATTGCCTTTTTTCCGGGGCCCTGCGTCCGGGTTCAGGGAAATCAAATCCGTTTCAGGGAGGTAAAGCATCCCATAGGCCATCGACTCAAGATCGTTTAATAACTTGCAACGGGCTGTTCCAAGTGCGGTGGAAAGTTCCTTCTCGTCCAATTCCCAGGCCAGGTTGGTGGTAAAGCAATGGCCATCCAAAATGGCACCGGCTACCCCGAAAGAGGCGGCCTGGATTTTGATGGGTTCATTTCCCAGGAACCGTTCAAGGATTTGTTCAAGGGATCCGAAATTGCGGCTGGGAAACACTTCCTCGCGAATGGGATCAGAGCTTCCCCTGGTGGGATCAAAGAGCCCCAGGACAGTTTTTGTTCCACCTATATCGCCTGCAAGTATCATGTACTGTCCGCCGATAAATGTTTTTGATTGAAGCAAATCATGAATTGGATTTGAGCATGTTTATCGCTTTTTGAATTCCATGAGGTGAACCGAATACCGCCGAGCCTGCCACCAAAACGGTAGCCCCGGCAGCCACCACCCTTGGGGCACTGACGGGATCAATTCCCCCATCCACCTCAAGCTCAATGTTCAATTGGAGCTTTTCGATTCGATTCCGGATTTCGGTAATCTTGGGCAAGGTTCGTTCCAAAAATTTTTGCCCCCCAAATCCGGGGTTAACCGTCATAACCAATACGAGATCAACCATATCCAAAATAGGATCAAGGATCGTTGCAGGTGTAGCCGGATTGATCGCCACTCCAACTTTCAGGCCAAGCGATCGAATGCGATCCAGGGTGCGGTGAAGATGGTTAGCTCCCTCGGTATGAACAATAAGGCTGGATGCCCCCGCTTTGGCAAAATCTTCCAAATACCGATCCGGTTTTTCAATCATCAGGTGGGTTTCCAAAGGCAGTCGGGTTACCTTGGAAAGGGCTTGAAGCACCAATGGCCCGAAACTGATGTTGGGAACGAATTGACCATCCATAATGTCCATGTGGAGGCGATCTGCTCCGGCTTGGGCCACGGCCTCGACTTGGTCACCAAGGCGGGTGAAATCCGCCGCCAGAATCGATGGGGCAATTTTCGGTTCCACCATGTTTACTTTTCCTCCGGGATAAGGGACAGGGCGGCCTTATCACCATACCAAAAGAGGTCCCCACAAGGATTGAGCCCTTGAGAGGGGAATTGGTTTCGGTTGGGAGTTCCCAGGAGCACTTCGTGCAAAGGTTTTGCTTTGTCCAGGCCACAAACCAACAAACAAACACATCGTGCGGCATTAATAAGGGGAAATGTAAATGTCAGACGGGTTGTGGATAATTTCGGCACATGGTTTCGAACGACCCAACGATCGGTAATGGTCAAAGCGGAAGTCTCTGGAAAAAGGGATGCCGTGTGGGCATCGGAACCCATGCCCAGGTAGATTAGGTCAAAGGGCGGTGGGGGGGCACCACGGCTTACCCCAAAATCATCCGCAATCGTTTGTTCATAATGATTGTCACCAGCTGCTTCCAGGGGTGTTGCGGGCATGGGATGAACATTGGATGGTAAAAGGCTCACCCGTTCAATCAAAAGATCCTTTGCCGTTTTGAAATTGGAATCCGGGTGGTCAAGGGGAACCGACCGTTCATCACTCCAAAACAGATGTACTTTGTCCCATTTAATCGCATTGCGGAAAGGGGCTTCCGCCAAAATCGAAAACATTCGTTTTGGGGTAGAACCACCCGAAAGGGCAACGCGAAAAACCCCTTGTAACAAGGTCGCCTGCTCTGCCCGTTCCAGGAACAACTCGGCCCCTGCAAGGGCAACCGCCTCGGGGGTCTCAAATGGGAAAATTTTTAAAGCCATGGATGCTTCCGGTCTCCTTCAATCAAAAGAAGATTTCAATCCTGGGTGGGTGAAACCCGGTCAAGGGTTTGCAAATAGTGAAACCCCTGTTTTTCGTCGCCAACCAAAATCCGGTCGGCTATCCCTTCGAAGAAACCCGTGTCAACCACGCCTGGCAAAAGTCGTATCCTTCGGGCCAGGTCGGGAACACTTGCCACCCCTTTGGTAGCACAATCAAGAATGGGGTTGCCATTGTCGGTAAGGTGAGGCCCCCCATCCCCTTGCCATATTTGACCATCCGTCCCCCATTCCTTGAGTTTTTTCTGAAGCAAGGGCAGGGCAAAGGCAACGATTTCCACCGGAAGTTTTCCCCGATCCCCCAGTTTATTTACCAACTTGTCCCTTCCGACAAGGATTACCACCCTATTGCTGGAACAAGCAATGATTTTTTCACGGACCAAAGCCCGGCCATATCCCTTGATGAGGTTCAGGTTCCCATCCACCTCATCGGCACCGTCAACCGTAAGGTCAATGGATTGGTCGCCTAGTTGTTCCAGCGAAAGAAGTGGGATACCCATTTCCGCGGCGAGCGCTGCCGTTTCGTTTGAGGTGGGAATGCCACTACAGGCAAGCCCTTGGGCGACTTTTTTCCCCAAGGCCCTGACAAATGCCAGGGTGGTTCGTCCAGAACCCAATCCAAGGATTGCTCCTGGCTGGATCTCTTCAAGAATCAGGTCAAAAATGGACGCCACGGAAGGGCCATCCTCTCACCGGGAAATGGGGTTTTTTCCAGCCACTTGGGAAGTGGCAAGTTCCACCAGGTTTTCGAGTGTAAAACCAAATTTTTTGAGCAAACCCTTGAACGGACCAGAGGCTCCAAAGCTGCGCATTCCCAAAATGGAACCGTCCAGCCCGGTGTATCGTTCCCAGCCAAAGGGAGAGCCCATTTCGACCGCAACCCTTGCCCGGATGGCATTAGGCAGGACCGATTCGCGGTAGGCCGGGTTATTGCCACAATACGACTCGAACAACTCCCATGAGGGCATGCTTACTACCCGGGTTTGGATTCCCTTGGCATCCAAAACCTTTTTGGCCGAAACACAAAGCTCAACCTCGCTGCCGGTGCCAATAAGGATTACATCAGGCTTGCCCCCTTGGGCATCGAGGAGGACATAGGCACCTTTATGCAAACCCGTTGCGGGGGCGCACTCGGTCCGGTCGAATGTGGTGAGTTCCTGGCGAGTCAGGATAATGCAGGAGGGAGAATGGTTGTGCAAAAGGGCCGCACGATAGGCTTCTGAAACTTCATTGGCATCCGCCGGTCGAAGTACCAGCATTCCGGGTATCGCCCGAAGGGATGCCAATTGTTCAATAGGTTGGTGGGTTGGCCCGTCTTCTCCCACACCGATGGAATCGTGGGTAAACACATACATTGCCGGGATGTTCATGAGTGAACCCAGGCGAAGGGCTCCCCTCCCATAATCACTGAAAATCAGGAAACCTGATCCATAAGGCAGCAAATTACAAAGGGCGATGCCATTGAGGATGGCACCCATGGCGTGTTCGCGGATGCCAAAATGGAGGTTGCGTCCGCCATAGGTTCCGGCTTCAAAATCTCCGGCACCTTCAAAGGTGAGGCGTGTTTTGGTAGAGGGAGCCAAGTCCGCCGAACCACCTAACATCCAGGGGATATTCTTTGCCAGGGCATTGATTACCTTGCCGCCTGCATCGCGACTGGCTACGGCTGCCACCTTTTTCTTGCCGGGGTTTTTGGGATCGTCAAATTCACCCCAGGGAAAAGCGGTGAGGGCGGCATCCCATTTTTCGGGAAGTTTGTGGGAGTTCATCAACTCGAGTTCCTTGGCCAATTCCGGATAGGATTTGGCATAGGACGAAAATGTTGCTGCCCATTTGGCAGATTCAAGGGCGCCTTTGGCAGCCATTCCTAACCTGAATGCCTCGTACGCTTCGGGTGGAACCGAGAATTGCGATTTTGGGTCGACCCCATAATTCGCCTTGGCCCCCTCGATGGCTGTTGCCCCTAAGGGTTCACCGTGGGCGGAATGGTGATTTTCCTTTCCAGGGACGCCCCAGGCAATCCGGCTATTCAGGACCACCAATGTTGGTTTGCCCTTGGTTTGGGCTGCATCGGCAAAGCATTGGCTTATTGCCTCAAGACAATTGGCATCGTTAATATGAAGTACATGCCACCCGTAAGCCTCAAAACGGGCCCCGACATTTTCACTAAAGGCCAACGAGGTTTCGCCCTCGATGGTGATATGATTGTTGTCATATACCCAAACCAAATTGTCGAGTTTGAGGTGCCCTGCCAAGCTGGCCGCTTCGCTGGCAACACCTTCCATAAGGCAGCCATCGCTGACCTGGGCATAAACCCTGTAGGTGAAAAGGTCAAAGCCTGGTTTGTTGTAACGGGAAGCCAGCCACTTGCCGGCAATGGCCATGCCGACACTGTTCCCAGCCCCGTTTCCAAGGGGCCCGGTTGTCGTTTCCACCCCTGCAGTATGCCGGTATTCCGGATGGCCCGGAGTCCGACTATCGATTTGACGAAATTGTTTTATCTGGTCAAGGGGTAACGACACCTCGTCCAAAACCCTTCCGTCATGATCCATATTGCGGACACAGGCAAGGTGGATCATGGAATAAAGAAGCATCGAGGCATGACCACAGGAAAGGACATAGCGGTCCCGATCCGGCCAAAGGGGTTGCAAGGGATCATAGCGGAGAAACCGATTCCAAATGGCGTAGGTGACCGGCGCCAGGGCCACGGGGGTTCCCGGATGGCCAGAATTGGCTTTTTGAACCGCATCCATGGAAAGGACGCGAATGGCGGTGACCGCAGCATGATCCATGGCGGAAGTAATAGGCGATTGTGCGGACATCCTGGTATTCCTGATGGGTTTCGCCAAAGGCCAAGGCAAACCTTTTGCAGCTATTCCGTTTTTGAAATGGTATCCATTCCGCATTTTTTTTCAACGAATCCCAAAGACCTCCGGACTTGGTTGATTCTGGCATAACCTGTTCCCGGGTTGGTGCAAGAAACCCGATATCAAGGGCCTTATTTTGAAGTGGCCTGAGGTGCCGCCCTGATTTATTCAGGGATTCAAACGGAGGGATCCAACCTGAGGCTCCTGGAACTGGCTTGGAATTATCAGGGGGCCTTATACAGGGAAAGGTGCAAGCATGCCATTCAATCGGTTTTTTGCCCAGGGGCCTCAAAGGGCAACGATGGGCCCCCATGACTGCAATGCCAAGAAACCGGCCTTCCATTCTGATAAGGCAGGACCCCGTGAAAGGTTGGCGATTGGGGATCGAGCACCTTGGGCAGGAAGAAACGATCGCCTTCCCAGTGGGGCAGGGAAAGCACTTTTTCGACCGGGACCCATTCCAACGATCCTTCCTTGGAGGCTTTTATTAAGGTACCATCGACTTCAAATATGCGAAAAATAAAACCAAACCAGTCTTCTCCCCCCGTGCCAAATCCTGGCCAGCTAATGGTTCCCGCCAAACTCATTTTCTTGCAAATCAGACCCGATTCTTCAAAAATCTCGCGACACATGCCGACAACAATATCCTCATTCCGTTCGACCTTGCCCCCTAATCCGTTGTATTTTCCCAAATGGGGATCACCCTGGCGGGAATTGCGGTGAATGAGTAATACCTCTTTTTGGGAGGGAGAAAAAACATAACCCAAGGTTCCAATTACCGGGCGAAAGGATTCACTCATGTTTGCCCCAAATTTCAGGCAGGTTTGGCGGAGCAACAATCCCGGCCTCGATTGGATCCTCTTTCCAGCGTTTTCCGGAGCTGTCGTAGTAATAAATTTTGGTATCGCTCCATGACCAAACCGCTGTTGCCCTCATCCGCCTGGGGCCATGGACGGCAATCTCCAAGGCACATCTGGTCTCATTTTTTACCAGAAAACGAAAATCCACCGGGGATTGGGTGGGATCCAATTCCTCGTGGAAACAAACCGTTTCAATAATCCTTTTTATTAGGGCTCGCCATGGTTCCATGTTTTTGCCGGGAGGGTTATTCAGGGAAATTCAACTGCCTTAATGCCTCATAAAGGCCAATTCCAACCGAGGTGGAGAGGTTAATGCTTCTCACCTCAGGGCAAACCATTGGAATCCTCATGGTGTATTCGGCATGTCGGGCCAAAAACTCCGGGGGTAACCCCCGGGATTCCGGCCCGTAAAGGAGGCAATCCCCATCCTGAAATTGGACTTGGGAATAGACCTTTGAGCCACGAACCGAAAAAGGCTTTAATTTGCCATTTGGAAACATTTGTTCTAAGCAATCTAGACTTTGCAATGTTTTTATAGTAACATAAGGCCAGTAATCGAGCCCTGCCCGTTTTACGGCTTTATCGTCCATCCGAAAGTTGGGCTGACCTACAATCCATAGTATCGTTCGTGATGCTGCGCACAATCGTGCCACATTGCCAGTATTGGGTGGAATCTCGGGTTCCCAGAGTGCAACATGAAGCATGAAGGGATTCCAAAGGGTAAATTGGCTTGGGAGCCGGTTGTGCCGGGAGGCCTTGGGGATGTTTTTTTTTATCGGAAACAAAGAAGTTCATAATCCCAAGCCAATCTTATCCTCGGCTTTTGGGGCTGGTTTGCTTTTTTGGGCCCTTGGTTTTGTATGGATGACCGCCCTACTTAGCCAGGAACCGACTCCATGGACTGCCTCCCAGTCCTTGCAATCGTCCAATTTGTTTGGCAAATGGGGAGAATTCCTGGCAATTGGCCTTTGGAACGGTCTTGGTTTGGGAGTTGTCCCGTTGTCGTTTTTTTGGTTTTTCGTCGGTTTTTGCTTGGTTCGACCGGAATGGCGGTTGTCCATGGCGATTCGTTTGATTGCTTTGGGTTCCCTGGTCCCAACATTCGGATTGCTGGGGCAATCCTGGGATAGCCCGGCGCCCCTCGGAGGGCTGGTGGGTTACTGGCTAAAGGATCACTTGTTTGGGAATCAAATCCAACTCATCCTGACGGCTTCACTCGTACACCTGTTGGTGGTTCTTTGTTTGTTGGGGCTCCCTTTGGGCATGATCCGCCGGGTATTCACTTGGCAAGCTCAACCAAGCCAGCCGGTTCCCTTTTCCCTTGCTGAGCCTAGTGCGGTTCCCAAAGGCCTACCTGTCATTGCCCAACCCCAAAAGCCCAAACCCAGATCATCCCCAAAAACCGCCATCAAGGTACCCGGTTTGCCTTCATGGGACCTCCTTGAGGAATCGGTGCCTTTGGATATGTCCAAATTCGAGGGTAGGTTGAGGGAACGGGCTGACTTGTTGGAAAAGACCCTTTTGGATTTTGGCTTGAAGGTCAAGGTTGTAGCCATAAACACCGGGCCGGTCATTACCCAGTTTGAAATCAGTTTGGAGACGGGATTAAGGCTAAATAAAGTCACCCGGCTAGCGGATGATATTTCGCTCAATTTGCGTGTTCCTAGTGTCCGCATTGTCGCCCCGATTCCAGGCAAAAACACTGTAGGGGTTGAGGTCCCCAATGAATTCCGGGCCATTGTCCGGATGAAGGAGGTCCTTCAAGCCATGGGGGATCAACTAGCCAAGTTTAAAATTCCCCTTTGCCTGGGAAAGGACAACGAAGGCCGTCCCCTTGTGGCAGATCTCGCCGATATGCCTCACCTCCTCATTGCGGGTAGTACCGGTACGGGGAAATCGGTTTGTATGAATTCCATCATTCTAAGTATGCTTCTCACCCGAACTCCTGACGAAGTCAAGATGATCATGATTGACCCCAAAGTGGTTGAATTGGGTGATTATGCCAAAATCCCCCACCTCATGCACCCTGTGGTTCACGACATGCGGAAAGCCGAGGCTATTTTGTCGTGGGCGGTTGACAAGATGGAAAAACGCTATGAGTTGCTCTACAAGGCCAGGGTCAGAAACATTGGTGGGTACAACGAGCTGGGTCATGCCGAAATATTAAAACGGGTTGGGGATATGTCCGAGTCTGCCAAGCTGGATATTCCCGCCAAAATGCCCTATATAGTCATCTTTATCGATGAGATGGCAGATCTCATGATGATGATGAAAAAAGAGGTGGAGTCGCACATCATCCGGCTTGCCCAAAAATCGCGAGCGGCTGGCATTCATTTGGTGGTTGCCACTCAAAAACCAACCGTGGATGTCATTACAGGCTTGATTAAATCCAACCTCCCTTCCCGCATTTGCTTTAAGGTGGTTAACAAATCGGACAGTCGGGTGGTTTTGGATGAAATGGGTGCAGATCGCCTCCTGGGCAAGGGGGATATGCTCTATTTGCCCCCGGGAACCAGCCAACTGCTGAGGGCACAGGGGACCTTTGCCAGTGACTTGGAAATCCAATCCGTTGTCGGGGCCTTGGAGGGGGATCAATCGTTTGTCAAGGAGTTGGTGGACCTTGAAGTCGCACCCAAAGAGAAATCCGAAAGCTCCGGGAAAGCCCGAGCCAAGGATGATCTTTACCATGGGGCAGTTTTGGTGGTTATCCGTGAGGGTAGGGGCAGTGTTTCTCTCCTTCAAAGATCTCTTGGGATAGGTTATGGCCGGGCGGCGCGCATGATTGACTGGATGGCCGAAGACGGTGTTGTTGGGGCTTACAATGGCAGCAATGCCAGGGAAGTCGTTATTTCCCAAGAGGCTTGGGAGGCCAGGAAAGACGCCCATTGAGTGGGTCCTGCCAAATGGCCCTTGGCAATAAAGGATAATCGTTTTGAAAGTAAAGCAAAACCCAAAGGTGCTCGCTTCGGCGAGGAAAACCAGGTTTTTCCGGGAAATAGGCCAATTCAACTTGCAAAACATGGCATTGATCGTGCAATAGGCGACGGAGGAAATCGTGCGGGTACGAGTCCTACGGCAATTTTGGATGCTCTCAAAAACCCGTCGAATATTTCGGGCGAGGTTGACAAATTAGATCGTCCGTTTGAAACTTTCACGGGACGCAATGCTCGGGTTGTAATAAATCCACAAACAGGTCAAATTATTTCCGTAAATCCCCTTAATAAGGGAGGCGTTCGTTAACCGATGGAAGAGATACAAATCAAATTCAAATTTACAGCGGAGGATTTGGCAGACATTAAGCATTTTTGTGTTGAACATTTCCCTGGTTTTAATCTCTTGGGGAGCAATTGTGCTGAAGCGATCAGTTTAACTCGCAATGAAGCAGAACTTTTGCGAAGCCATTTAACAACCATATTGGCCCGAATTGGTTTTGATGAGAATTACGAACTTAATCTTGATGGAAATCGAATCGAGCTATTAATAGACATGCTTTTTGTTCAATAATTTATATCAACCTAGAGTGGCCCACATTTCAAAGACACCAAGTTTAGGGAATCCGGATTGGATAAGTGTTTCGGCATTCCAGAACCAAACCCTTCTGGTTTGGAGTTTCCGTGTTGAATCCGACATACTCCAATTTCCCGGAAAAAACTACAATCAGGGTCCCAAAATACCCCGAAAAATCGTCGAAAATCACTTCAACGGCGTAACTTGGTAAAATCAAATTCCCATTCAGCACTTGGAAATCTGCACGAACACTTCATCGTCCCGGGAGGGCTGCCCATTAACAAAACAAACCGTCCAGTTTGCGCGATGCAGGCCTTAAATACCAGGAACAAGCCCCCAACCCCAACAAAACCAGGGGTGCAATCAATTCGAAAAGTTCATGGTTCAGAAAAATATGTGCCGCAGCGGCTCCGGTCAGGTTGAATAGAAACCCTGCATAGGCCCACTCTTTAAGGAGCTTCATTCCTGGAAGGAGAAGGGTAATGGCCCCAGCCAGTTTCCAAAAACCAAGGATTTTGGCAAAATACAGAGGCAATCCAAGTGAGGAAAATTGGTTGATTGTCTCCTCTCCGCCCCAAAAATGGAAAATACCTCCCATAAACATGGCAAAACAGAATAACCCGGTGGCGACCCAATAGCCGATGGTTTTTATTTTCATGAATACAGATTACCCCTGAAAAGGATCAAGAGGAGGAATAAATCTCCCTCCCCTTATTTGGAAGGCTTGAAGGGGCACCAAGGGCTTTGCCTTAAGCAAAAAGTTCATCCGCCCTGGTCCAATTGACCACCTTCCACCAGGCAGCCAAATAATCTGCCCGCTTGTTTTGATATTTGAGGTAATAGGCATGTTCCCAGACATCTATTCCCAGGATGGGAGTATGCCCTTTCATGAGGGGACTGTCCTGATTTGCCGTGGAATAGGCCGACAATTTGCCCCCTTGATCCTTTACCAGCCATGTCCAACCACTGCCAAACCTGGTCATGCCATTTACGGTCATCAAGGCCTGGAGTTTTTCCAGGGAACCAAATGTCGAAACAATGGCCTCCTTCAAATTGCCGGTTGGCCCATCGGAACCACCCGCCTTCATCATTTTCCAAAAATGGGTATGGTTGGAATGACCGCCACCATTGTTGATTACGGCCTGTTTGATTGACGGAGGAACCTCTCCGATTTCCTTCAGGATCTGGTCAACCGGTTTGGCAAGCCAATCGGCTTTACCTGCAAATGCCTTGTTCAGGTTGTCCACATAGGCCTTATGGTGCCTTCCCCAATGGATTTCCATCGTTTTCGCATCGATAACGGGCTCAAGCGCATCAAAACCATAAGGCAAATTTGCCAGTTCAAAACCACCCGCCTGGGCGGCGAAAAGGGGTTGGGTGCCGGTTAATGCGGCAAAACCAAGTGCGGATGCCCCTTTGAGAAACGATCTGCGATTGGGATTCATGAAGTAGCTCCTGAAAAAAACGAATCGTTGAAGGAAGGTTGGTGATACCCCACAAAGCTAGGGTAGGGCCTGATTGGCGATTTTGCAGTCGGGATCGGTTCGGATTGGACATGGAACCTTACCCTTTACCACCCTACCCGGTTACGGCAAACTAAGGTGTACCCTCCGGACGATTCCCTGTAGAATGACAGCTTAGGAGAATACAAATCATGGCTTCAAACAAAAACAACTGGCAAGATTTTGCAAAGGATCTGGGACTTTCCTTTGAGATTGATCCCAATGCTCCCGAATTGCCCCTGGAACCCGAGGTGGTGGTATTGGAACCCGTGGTTGCGGCCGAAGTGGTGGCTCCGCATGAATTGGACCCCCTGAAGGCCGGGACGGATGAATCTGGTGTGGAAACGATTAGCGGTCCCGATGGAATCGGGGAACCAGAGGATTCAGGGGAACCCAAGCGCCGAAGGCGGGTGCGAAAGCGCCGGGGCTCCCGGGAAGAACCTGAGGGAGGCAATTCCTCCGAAACCCCAGAGGAAACCCTTCCGGAGGATGGAGAGGGTTCCCAGGGCCGTGAGCTTGTCGGTGCGGTGGCTGGGACACCGGACAATGGTTTACAGGCTGCTTCCAGGGAAAATCCTGGCCGCCATCCCCGGCATCACCATCATGATGAAGAAATCCAGGAAGACGAGGAACCATTTGTCCTCGAAGACCTTTCCAACCTGAGCCTGCCCAATTGGACCGAATTGATCGATTCCCTTTATCGACCTGATCGCTAGGAAGGGTTCGCTTGATTTTACCAAACATGGACCACTTGCCCTTGCAGGCAGGTGGTCCATTACCATTTGGCCTTTGGGAAATCGAGGAAATTTTTCAAAAGGTTGGGACCTTCGGTGGTAAGGAAACTCTCTGGATGAAATTGTACCCCATGTAGGGGGAAAGCCTTGTGACGGACCCCCATGATTTCCCCCTCCTCTGTCCAGGCGGAAATTTCGAAATCCGGGTTGTGAAATGTCTCTCGCCGGATGATGAGTGAGTGGTACCTGGTGGCGTCGAAAGGATGGGGAAGGCCAGCAAAGAGCCCTCGGCCATCGTGATGGATGGAGGAAACCTTGCCGTGCATGACACGGTTGTTCCGGACCACTTCCCCACCAAAATTGTGGCCAATACATTGGTGGCCAAGGCATACACCCAGAATGGGAACTTTTTGATAAAAGGCCATGAGGACCGCATTTGAAATACCGGCCTCTTTGGGCGTGCAAGGCCCCGGGGAAATCAGGATGCGATCAGGTTTCAGGTCCCGGATCGTTGCCAAATCAATCTTGTCATTCCGGTGGACCAAAATGTCAAGGGAATTGTCGATTTCACCGAACCTTTGGACAAGGTTGTAGGTGAAGGAATCATAGTTGTCGATAATGAGAATCATTTCAGATCGTTTTCCTCAAACACCATGGGTTCCTGAAATGAGTCGTGCCAAGCGGCGGGCCCAAGGAACGGATTCTGCCGCAACCACTGTACGATCAAGTTGGGAGTCTTTTACCTCCACCGAGAGTGCCCCGGCATATCCGCTCCTTGCCAAGGCCCGGCCAAACGATTCCCAATCCACGGATCCTCGACCGGGTGACCGATATTCCACCGGGGCCTGCCCTTTCCCTAAACCTATCGGATTGAAAAGGCTCGCCCCACCGTCAAGTCGGGTGGTGACATCCCGCAAATGGATGTGCCATATGCGATCGGAAAAGGTTCGGACAAATTGGACGGGGTCCACCCCTTGCCAAACCAGATGGGCAGGATCCAGGGTAAAACCCAAGGCTTGGTGGCCATTCAAGGACTCAAGCAATCGTTCCGTGGTTGGAATGTCAAAAGCCATTTGTCCGGGGTGAATTTCAAGGGCAAAACGAATCCCACTCTCAAGGCAGGCATCCAAAACAGGCTGAAACCGGGAACCCACCCATCCAAATCCTTCCTCAACCTCATCATCTCCCACGGTCGGATAGGTCCAAAACCTTGACCAGATAGGAGATCCCGTAAACCCACTTACCAATCCAATCCCAAAGGACTCTGCGGATCGCAAAAGGGATTGAAATTCTGTTAGTGCCCTTTCCCTGACTCCTGATGCTTCGCCATCTCCATAAACATGGGGAGGAAGGATCTTGCGCGAATGGGGACCGATAGGATCACAAAGGACAGTGGTCAAACCGTGGGCGGCCACAATGGGGATATCGAGTTGGTGCCTTCCTAAAAGCTCCCTGGTGGATTCCAGGAATCCATCCCTTTTGGCGTGGCTAACCAAATCCCAATGGCCTGGGCCAACAACCACCTCAAACCCATCATATCCCCAATCGGCACTGCTGGCGGCAAGGTCCGAAAGGGGTATATCACGAAAGGAATTCGTGCAAAGCAGAACGGGATGGGACATGCGGTTTCCCCTGGGGCCTAAAGCTCTGCCTCACTTGTTGGAAATCGGTTCAAGGCGTCAAGTGGTGGGGTTGGTCCCACCCAAAACGGAGAGGGAAATGGCCCCGGGTTTGGTTGTCAAAGGGGGACCCCCACCACATCCGCCTTCCATTACCCTATCCACGGGAGTCTGGTTTGGGGAAGAACCCGGTTTGTAATCGGGAACCACGACCGGTGCGAAAGCGGGATCATCCTCCTCATCCAGGTAAATGTCCTGGATTTCCACATCATCGGTCTTTTTCCGGAGTACCAGGTATATGCCGGTAAGAAAGCACCAAAAAAACGAATAACCCAAACCAATCATGGGTAATACGGCCAAATAGAGCCACCCCGATGCAAGGAAGGCACCCGTTCTTTGATTGGCAGTCAGGGACTGGCGATATTGTTCAAGCAATTGGGGGTTGACTGACCCGTTTGCTACAATTGGATTTCCGCCTATTTGGGCACCTTCAAGGAGTAAGGTTCGCCAACCAAATGTGGTGGGAGCATAAACGAACAGGAACTCGGGGGATCGGCCCACCGCAACAACCCCGGGAGTTTGTGAAACCCCCCATTTGGCCAGGTAAACCCCAACCGAGGCGATCCAACAAACAAGGATTAACAAAATCGCACTATAGGCAGTGCAAAAGAGTCCGGCACCTAGGGCAAACCACCCCTTTTGACCCAGGTAACTATACGGTTTGGTGGTGGCGGCAAAAGCATCATCCGAGTCGACGGAAATCGCAACGGTCATGATGGGCCACCCAAGAAGTCCGAAGGAAATCACGGTCAAGGCCAGACCCGACACCAACATCACCACCCAGCCCAACCCGCTGAAAAGGATGTCACCGACCCAGGGAATCATGTGAAAGAAACCAAATACGACCATTCCAAGGAGAATAACTCCCCCCGGAACCAAGGGTAACCAGGGAGCAATGAGGTAGTTTTCCCGCCGAGCCTTTACATAGGCAAATGCCTTGGGAATACCAATGGTCTGTTTGCGGGTGAATTCCAGGGCCGCGATCCGGCTAATCATCCCGCCTATCAAGGTCCAGACACAAACGACACAGCCCAAAAGGACCAGGAAAAAGAGGCGTTGTCCCGGGGAAGCATTGGGATGGATCAGGTAATAAAGCGGCAGGAATATCTTGCACAGGGGCTCCAAGGCGAATGAAACCTCTGAAAGGACAAGTTGCGAAAACCTCTCCACTACTCCGCCAGGCCCCGGCCCTCCCAAGGCCAGCACAGGGTTCGGACCACGATCTTCCGACCAAAGACACGATGCCAAACGGTTGGAAGGTTTTGCCCGGCCTAATTGTTTGGCAATGATTTTGGCTCGTTCCAGGGAAATGCCTTCCAGAGGAAGGCTCAATCTGGCCTGTGCCTCTTTCAGTTGTAAAGATGAGGAGGGGTCAAAAGGCTTACCGTCCTCCAATCCTGAGGAGAGGGCAAGATATTCTTGTTCGGATTGGGCCAAATCGGCTAACCCTAAAACCGAATGAGGCCCCGTTCCACCAATCCCGGCAACCTCATGCCACAGGTTCCACCTGGTTATTTCCCGTTTATAGGCATCCCACGGCTCGGTTTGTTCGCCTTTGACAAAAACGGGGGGCGGAGCACCGGGAGCAAACAGAGCGACAAGGGCCACTACCAGTCCATTGGCGGCAAGGACCCCGAGGATGGCAATCCCGATTTTCTTGATGCTAAGGCCAAGGTGGAGGCCCTGGGAAAGGTAGCCAATGATGCTCCAACCGGGATAGGTCCCAGGTGATTCTTGTTTGCTATTCATGATCCCAAGCTTCTTTCCGTGCAGTCGTGCAAAAATCCTTCTCCACAATGGTTATTATGGCAGGATAAGCCAAGGGTGGTAGGATCCGGGGTTGGGATTTGTAGTACAAAAAACTCAGCCCGGTCATCAGGGGTTAGCCTAATGACCGGGCCGGGGAGCGTTGCGGTTTCGCGTCAGGGGTGACGAAACCGCACGGTCGGGAGCTTGTTAAAACACAAAGGCAAATCCTGCGGTGAAGCCATCCAGGAGACGGAAGGTGGATTTGAAATCGGGATTGACACCCATCCAGTCGAAGGAAACAGGTACCGGGCTTGAGATGGTGTTGAAGAACATCATCACATCATAACCCACCCGAAGTTCGACTCCTTCAAAGGGATACCAGTTGAGCCCCAGGTTTGCCTGAAGTTCTGGAACAAAGGTGTACTGCTTGCGGCTTCGTTTGCTGGAGGGAGTCAGGTTTTTGGTGGTGAATTCATACTTGGCACGGGAGTTGACAATATCCACCATGGCGGCGGCCCGCATATCAAGAAAACCAGCAAAACCACGGCCCCAATACCACTCTTGCTGAACACCCGCAAAGAGCCCATAAAGACGGTTGGAAACGATATTGGTGTAAAGGGCACTATCGTATTCCCCGGAGTCACCCTGGATGTTAACATCCGTTGTGGTCCAGGCAAACCGTTCCCAGAACCATGCTGCCCGGGGGCCAACCACCGAGGAGACCCGATAGTTTTCGGTCTCGTAGATGGGCCTGCGGTAGGTAGCCTCAAGCTGTTGGAATTTCTGGGTAAACTTGAGGGTCATCAATTCCGCACCATTCCAGATACCGTAGGCGGTGCCATAGGCAAGCCCCGGCCCAGGAGATGAAGTGGCGGGTGGGTTATCGACTTCGCCAGAAATGTTCCGCACATCGTCCAAGGGACCGGCAAAGTTATTGGGAAAATTGTAAACCGGCGCATAGAGGTAGCTATTCGCCAGGTTGGAACCAAACTGGAGGTTGGGAGGCACAAAAGACGACCCCCCGGTGTAGGAGGTTGGTGCCATATAGAGAAAATCGACGGTAAAACTGGATGAATCCTCAAACTTCCATCCTGCTTCAAACTTGAAGCCGGGCGAATAGCTGGAGGGACCGCTGACTTGATTGGTGTTCAGGGCTTCCACCCCGCTTCCCTGGAAAGATCCTGGAAAACCGGCTGGGTTAGCAGCCGTTGCCGTTGCCGCTCCTGTGGTGTCGTAGAATCCACGGACCGCAAGGGTTTCATTTCCCATGGGATTCGTCTGGCGATACATCAGGTAACTGCCACCAATAAAAAACCCGCTATCGGGTCTCGTATGGTAAAGGGGCAGGGGCAACTGGAAATCGGGCGGTGCCGCATCCTCGCCCCGGGTTGCACCGGACAATGCCAGTGTCAGCCATCCCAGGATTCCAAGGCTCCTGGTCAATTGGTTTTTCATCTCCCTGACTCCTCCCTTACCCTGAACAATTGGTGTGCCAGTCCAAATCCCCCCGGACGACCGGCCAATACCCATCTGTTTTCCGCAAACGCTCCGTTGCGGCGTCCAAGATGTGGGCTTATCTCATGGATAAAATCACCCAACTCTTAGGGTCACACCGTATCTATCGGCACTTTCCATGGAAAACTCCTAAAAATTCCTTCGATCCGCACAAACCTTTTTTTCGGAAAATCCGGCAAGACAGGAAGAATAATCAAATGGGGCAACATCGCAATCATCCCAATATCTCCAATATTCCCAAATCAACAGATACTGGCCGACCTTTAGGGGCCCACCATTCCATTGCCGGGGGATTGATCCAAGCCGTATTCCTGGCAAAAAGCTATAGGTCCACCGCCTTGCAAATCTTCAGCAAAAACGCCAACCAGTGGTCAGGCAAGGCCATTTCGGACGCCGAGGCCCGCCTTTTTCGGGAAGGTGTAACCGAGGCGGGGCTTCGCTTTGTCGTTTCCCACGACTCCTACCTGATTAATTTGGGTTCTGCCAAGGAGGACCTGTTTGAAAAATCTGTTCATGCTTTTGTGGATGAGTTGCAAAGGGCGGAGTTATTGGGCCTTTCAGGGGTGGTTACCCATCCCGGGGCCCATCTTGATTCAACTCCTGAGGAGGCTCTCCTCCGGGTGGTAACCGGGTTGAATATGGCACACAAAAGGACCCAAGGGTTTCAAGTGAAAACCTTGATTGAAACCACCGCGGGACAAGGAACGAGCTTGGGGTGGCGGGCCGAACAGATTGGTTGGATCCTGGACAAGGTGGACCAGCCCGAAAGGGTGGCCGTATGTTTGGATACATGCCATCTGTTTGCCTCAGGTTATGGCATGGCCCCTGGCGAGGAATTGGAAACCACCATTTCCCAATTGGATTCGGGTTTTGGATTAAAAAATATCAAGCTTATCCACACCAACGATAGCAAAAAACCCAAAGGGAGCCGGGTGGATCGTCATGCCCATATCGGTCAGGGCCACATTGGCATGGTGCATTTGCAGGCCTTTGTCATGCATCCAAAATTGGCCCATTTGCCCCTCATTTTGGAAACCCCCAAAGAAAAAAACGAAGCTGGGGAAGAAATGGATGAGGTCAATCTAAGGCTCATTGAGGGATTTCAAACGATGGCGCTATAGCCCCTTCTCCCGGATTAACTGGGCCATTTTCGCCCCTTCGCGTGGGATGGCAACCAAGGGCTCTTCCTCCCCTTCGTATTCAAGCACAAGGGATCCCCGGTATTTTGCCTTGGACAACATTTCCAGAATGCGGGGATAATCCATGCTCTCCTTTGCCTTGCCTTTGGGCTGCATATCCACCTTGACTTGGACCACCGCTGCATAGGGTGCCAGTTTCTCCAGGTCGCCATAAGGGTCTTCCGTATGAAAGTTACCCGTATCCAGGTTGACGGCAAACAAAGGATGATCTACCGCTTTGACCAGATGGAGAAGTTGATCGGCTGTAGAGGTAATTCCCCCGTGGTTTTCCAAAGCCAAAAGTACCCCAAATGGCTCCGCACGCTTGCAAGTGGCTTTGATTACCTCGATCGCCCTTGCCACTGCTGCCGTTTCGGTATCTCCTTTTGGAGTTCTGCCTGCGAATATCCGAAGGGTCCGGCCGCCCATGATGGCCGTGTTTTGGGCCCACTGGACGGTTGAGGCAATCTGGCCTTCGAGGGCTTTTTCCTCTTTTAAACAAAAATCATTACCCACCGCCGATCCGGTAATTTCCAACCCCAATTGGGAGCAATGGGCTTTGAAATGGGCCAAATAGGCCGGAGAGCTTTCCCTGAAGTAGTACGATGTGGGTTCCACCCCTTCGAATCCCCACTCCGCCGCTTTGGTGGCAAAGCCAAAAATATCCATTGTTGGTGATTTGAGGTCCAGATATTTCCTGAGACTATAGGCAGCCAAGCCTGTCCGCAAACTGGGTTTTCCAAGCCTTTTGAGCGGATCAATGGCATTCAGGGAAGGCACCAAGCCCAAGAAGGGGGCCACTACGCTTGTTGTTCCCAACCTGGTAATTCCGTTCCAAAGAAATGTTCTGCGATCCGATTTCTCACGAAACATGGTGTACCCCTTATGAAATATTGGGTTTTGGATTGAAACAGGTTGATTCTGAAGGATGGCTTTTCATTATGGTAGTTGACCCGGTTTGGCACTTCAAGCGATGGATAAGCCGGTTTGGCCCAAATGTCAGGCTTCGGGTTTTATGAAATGGAAATACCAATCGGGCTTTATTCCCCGATGGAAGTTGCCAAGGAATCCATCGATTTTAAATTCTGATCCAACAGATCCAATCCTCCCTGCCAAAACGCTTTTGTATTCCAATCGACGCCCAGGTTTTTAAGAAGCGTTTCCGGGTTTTGGGATCCTCCTGCCTCCAAAAACGCCAAAAAATTCTCGGCAAAAGCGGGTCCTTGTTCCAAATACCTGGCGTAAAGGGCCAGGACCAAAAGTTCCCCAAAAGCATAGGCATAACAGTAAAACGGGGAATGGACAAAGTGGCCTATATAGCTCCACCAGACCGAATAACCCGGTTGCAATTCAAGCGAGTCCCCAAACATTTGCTGATTGGTTTTCATCCAGAGTGCACCCAAATCGGCCGTGGATAGTTCACCCTTTTCCCTGCGGATGGTATGCACTTCATGTTCAAATCGGGTGAGAACAATTTGCCGAAATACGGTAGCAAAGGAGTCTTCCATTTTGCCAGCCATGAGCAGCAGTTTGGTCTTTGGATCCGTGGTTTGTTGCAGGATTTTTTGATGAACCAGCATCTCCCCAAATACGCTGGCGGTTTCCGCCAAAACCAACGGGGCATCCGCCTGGAGATGCCCCCTATCCCGGGCCAAATATTGATGGAGGCCATGGCCAAGCTCATGGGCCAAAGTCGAGACATCCCGCATGCGACCCGTGTAAGTCATCAAAGTGTAGGGATGAAGCGAGGCCAATCCGCTTGAACAAAAAGCTCCTGACCGTTTGCCGGGTCGAGGGGTAGCATCAATCCATTTTTTCTCAAAAAACAGGGACACGATCCGGCCGGCTTCCGGGTGAAATCCCTTATAGGCATCGACAACCAGGGTTTGGGCCTGGCTCCAATTCAAATTGCCTGTTTCCCCGGGAAGGGGTGCATAGCGGTCATAATCGGTGAGGCCTTTCAAACCCAATAGCTTGGCCTTGAGCCGATAATAACGACAAACCAAATCATGCCGGGACTCGACCGTTTCCATAACCAAACGCACCAGTTCCACGGATACCTGATTCGACAAGTTTCTGGGCATATCCGGACTGGGATAATTTCGTAAGGAACAATCGTCCTGGTGTTCGTAAACGAGTGTATTCAGAATAAAAGCGAAATCCCGGGACCTGGCTTCCAGGGTTTTGGTGATCCCCGAAGCGGCCCAGCGTCTCGTTTCCCGGTCGGGATCATAGAGTTTTGCCAGGGCCGCCTGGAGGGAGACCTCCTCTGCGGATTCGCCCACCTGAAATTTCAGGCCCCCAATGGATTCATCAAACAATCGCCGGAATGCCGAGCGGCCGGAAACTTGCTTCCTTTCGAGGATTTTCTCCTCGGATTCGGATAGGGTATGAGGGCGAAAAACCCGTTTGTGCAAAAGCCAATGGGCAAATGGGGCCACCTCGGGAAACCCAAGGATTTGCAAGGCTTGGGCTTCCTCCACCTGGAGCCATTCCAGTTCAAAAAAAAGGATTTCCTGCAAGGCTTTGCTGTTTGTTTCGCGGGCTTGGGATAGCAACCTTCCTCTTGCCGGATCGGTGGTTAAGGCCGCATGATGGAGCATTGCAAAAACCAGGGGTTTGTCGAGGGATTCCTGAAGCTGTTGATAGTCGCCAAGGGCAAGGGCCACTTCCTTGCCTGTAATCTTTGGGGCTATCCAAAAGCCACGAAAGCGAAGGGCCAACTCCTTTGCCTTTTGGACCCCTGATTCCATATCCCGTTGCAAACCCGGATCAGATTCTCCAAGGGGATAGAGGTCGGTAAGGTCCCATGCGGGGGGAAGTTGTCCGGATTGGATTTCGGGCATGCTCAATGTCCATGGTTTGGCAAAGGGATTCTGGTGGAGTTTCCCCGGCCAATCTTACGGCTATTGCTCTTGGGGTAACCAAAGTTCCGCTTTTCGGGATCTTTCCAACGATGTGAACCAACCCAGTCAAGCGAGGGGATGCCATTGAAGGTGTCCTTCAGGCAAGCCTGCCTGAATCCAAGCCTTTGATTTGTTAAACTGGCCGTCCTCGAATTTGGAAGACTGTGATGAAAGCCAACGAAAAAGGTGTCTTTCCGGGGGATTTGGTTCAAGCCCGGGCCCGATTTCAAAACGGGCGGAGTCAGCGGCCTGTTGGTAGTTCGATTCCCGAATCTTTTTGGAATTTGGCGGTCAGGGTGGCGCACCTTCCCGGGTTGAGCCTTACGGCCAGGGTGCTTCGGCCCGATTATTACGGCCTTAAAAAACGGTCCGAGGGTGGCGATTCCCAATTCCCTTCCCGGCAACCTGCATTTGTTCAACTGCCCTCTCCCCCGCTTGCCGTCAAACAAGCGGTCTTTGAACTGGAACCTGGTAAGGGAACCAGACTGCGGGTTCAGCTTCTGGGGTATGACACCGCTGACCTTGAAACCCTTGCTCGCCACTTCGGGGGCAAGGACTGATGTTGCAAATCACTTCGGGGATGAAGATCCTGGTTGGGATCGAACCGGCTAATTTTCGTTGCGGGATTGATGGGTTGGTGTAGAGTGGCCCTGGGCGGGGGCACCGCATCGCCTTGTTTTTCAGCGGTCGCCAACACGCCGGGGAGAACCTTGCCGAAGTCCTGAAGCATCGTGCGGCGGAATTGCCACCGGCCATCCAGATGTGCGATGCCCTTTCACGCAACCTGCCCGGGAAACTGGAAACGATCGTGGCCCATTGCCTGGTCCATGCCCGGTGCCAGTTCGTTGAAGTCTACGATCGTTTTCCCGGGCAATGTCATCATCTGCTCGAAGCACTGGCCATGGTTTATCGCAATGACGCTTGGGCTAGGGAGAAGGGGTTATCGCCTGGAGAACGGCTGAAATTTCATCAGCAAGAGAGCGGGCCGGGGATGCGGCAACTGCACGAGTGGCTGATGCTCCAACTTGACGAAAAACAGGCAGAACCAAATTCCGACCTGGGCGGGGCCATCCGGTACACCCTCAAACATTGGGAGACGCTAACCCTGTTTCTCCGCCATGCCGGGGCTCCCCTTGACAATAACCTCCGCGAGCGGGCATTGAAGAAAGCCATCCTGCATTGCAAAAACGCCCTGTTCTATAAGACCCCAAACGGGGCCCGGGTCGGGGACCCGCTCATGAGCCTCATCTACACCTGCCAGTTGAATGGAATCAACCCGGTCAAATTCCTGATTGAGCTTCAAAAAAATACAGACCAGTTCACGGCCATTCCTTCCTTATGGATGCCCTGGAATTACAGGGAAAACAGAAACAAGGCTTAACCAGAAATGATGAATTTGAAAGTGTCCTGTCTCCAACCCTCCAGACGATACCGTCAACATAACCCAAACCATTCACCCCACGGTCCAAACAAGACACAACTTCACCTTGCAAACCTTCTCGGTTCAACTTTTTGCAGACTTGCCGGAAGGGCACGAGATGAACGATTGGCAGGTGCAAAGATTGTCCGGCTGACCCACCAGATTACCCTGCTGGAGCTTCTTGGTGACAGCTATCGTCTCCAATCAACTCTCAGGAACAGGAAGGAAGGTGCAATCAAAGTTAACGATTAGAAAGCCATAAACAAAGACAGCCACAAATAAAAAATCAATCACCTTGCCCAATTGAGGTATTTTCTTGTTCCTAGTGCTTTGTATTGTCTAGGAATTAGGGCTTTCGCAACCTGTTGCAAAGGAAAACAAGGAGGATTGGTGCCATAATATCCGAAGTTTACTGAGTGACAAACCACAAGTTGATTCCCGTTTCAATGCGCAAACAGGTCCCCATTTCAAAGGTTATTACCAAAGAATGCTGTGATTTGTATTTCCCGGCTGCACCTGTTTTCGAAGACCTCCGATGCCAGCATGTGCTTGGCAAATTGGCCAACGAGCCCATAAAAGAAACTTAGGATACCTCCGAAATACCGGCGATGCGGTCCCAGAATCGGGTAACCTGATCCACCTCGCGTTCTACCATAGAGGAATAAGCAGCGTTATCTTCGGCAATGAATTGTGGTCCAATCACAAGTGTATCGTCGGATTCGATATTTGAAAAAAAACTGCACAACCAGTCTCTTGGGCAATCGAGATTTGTTACTTCAAAAAGTGTGGAAGGATACCACGATGGATAACGGAGATCGTCAACTATCTGAAGGAAAATGATTCCCTTGTAAAATGAGATGGCATGGACATCATACTCAGTTCCGATTGAAATCTCAGCCCCAGTCTCAGGTATGTATAGCTTGACTGAATCGCGACATTCGCCACGCTGATTTCTCTTTGCTCGAATCCTCATTGTGCTACCTTATACCTTGTAGAACGATCTTCAAATCGTCAATTTTACCCGTAATAGTGTTAAAGACATAATGAACATTAATCGGCCCTTCACGCCCACCAGATAGAACAAACTTTTCCATTTTTACCCATCCTTGTGAATGTGGCCAGCGAGGGTCGGTCATATCGAATGGCAATAGCCGACCAGCACTAGGATGGGAGAGTACTTCCTTGATAGCAAGTTGCTCATGTAGGTTTCCTGGTAATTTTGTGCCTTTAGATAGGTTTGCGGTTGACCCACGGCCAAGTGGGCTGTTTGGAGCAACTCTCCGGATCCCATCAACCAAGTCACCGGCAAAACAACCATCGCTATTGTGCACCAACACCCCGGTTTTACCAACGGCATAGGTATGGATCTCGGCGATTTCCAGATTGAAGACTTATTCTGCGTAGGGGACGGTTCCCACTTCCTCCACCGAAACCTCTTTCCCATTCACCAACAAAAGTTGGTCACCGATTTGGACATGGCCTGCTTCCACCCATCGCCCAGGAAGCGAAATCATCCTCGGTAGTTCAAGCATTTCCTCGGGTTGCGGGCGTGTTTCCAGGTCCTTGCCCCGAAGCACCCAACACGGGTTGCGTCCTTAAATTCTTGAGGGCCGGATGATTCAGGAATGAATCGGTTTACGCATAGTTTGCCACAATTCGATGCATAAAGCCTTTCATCGCATCATCAATTTCTAACGGCGACCCCTTAAGAAGCCGCAATGGAGGTGGAATCTGACTATGGTCCAATCCCATAGCTCTTGCGATGGCTGTTCTTGCAGAATTACGAACGATTTCATCAGACTCGTTTTCAGCAACTTTGGCCAAAACCCCTGCAAGTTCTTGGTTCCAGTTCTTTCGGAGGTATTCGCCCCCGCAACTTAATGAAATAAGGCGAACATCGTTTTCTTCGTCCCAAGCCACCCCTTGACAAAAGGCAATCAACTCAGGCAAGAATTTCTCCGTTTCATCCCAGCATTGACAGAGGGCATAGACCGCTCCTCTTGCCAACATTGGATCAGAAGGTGATTGAAGTAATGACTCTAAAATATTCCTATACGCAGTAGCATACGAACGACCGAGTATTAAGGTTGCCTTGTATGAATCGTGATTTCTTAAGGCAGCCACATCGGCCACAAATTGTAATTCACCTTTTGTCAATTTGTCGTTGGTCGCTTTGGTTAGGAGTGATGAAATGTTCATCGGGGCAGGAATTCCTCAGTTTTGTCAAGAAGTTTACTTGCTTGGCTCAATTCTTGCTCTAAAGCGATTCGGGTTCCAATATCAAGATTTGGATTACCAAGGGATTTCTTGATATTTTGAATTCGATTTAAAAGACCGTTTTGGGCATCTCGAAGTTCTTTTACATGGTCATATGGGTTACCATTAACTTTTCGGCCAACAATTTCGCCAGCGGCCTCCCGACGTGCGGCATCAAGCTCACCGTTAAGGATGTGCTCCTTGATGGCATCGGTTTTTGTCCTTAATGCAAACCCCTTTCCAGCATTTTCAGTCACTTCAACGCTTCTGATTGTTTTTTTAATAACTCCATTGGAGTTAGTTATAATATCACCTAATTCGGCCAATCTTTCTATTTGTTTTGTATCTGCTAAAACGGACTCTTCAATATTCAGTAATCTTTTTCCTAACCGACTACTTACGGAAAAAATGCCAAAACCAGGAATCATTGCGGCAAAACTTAATCCAGTTTCGACATATTTGCCTTGGACTAGATAAATTGCTGCATTTAATCCGTCAGCTATTTCACCTACAATAGGCGCCATCCCGGCAATATCCAAGCCCGTTTGAATGTTTTCCAAATTTAAAGTGCCTAAAATCTCATCCCGTTGTTTTTCCTCCGGGCTTCGATATTTTCGGAGAAAAAAATCATTTTGATTTTGAGCATCTTCTATCATTTTATTAATATTTCTAATTCTTATCTTTGTCCTTTCTTCATTTGTTATTTGCCTGACAATAATATCTGAATTAAACTCATCTAAATCTATTATTTGTTCTGGTTTTTGGGTATTAGTTGGGGGTAAATCCAAAGGGTTAAGGGGTGGACCATTTCCACCGGATTGCAAAGTGTTATTGGTCCCGGATGTTCCCGTCTGCCCGGAACCATACATCCCGGTCTGGGCCGCCGTCCCATACAGCGTCGTCGTGTTGAAACCGGTTTGGGTCATGCCTGAAAAAGGCTGGCCCATGGTCCCCGAAACCGTTGTGTAGTTGGTGGTGCTGTTGCCTGATTCCAGCTTGCTTCCGTACCACGACCCCGAATTGCCTCCCCGGGTTTCCGTTGTCTGGGTGGAACCTACCGTGTGGGAACTGGTCGTCGAACCCAAAGCAAAACCTGATCCCGTATTATTGGTGCTGGTGTTCTTGGTCTGGTAGACATCAATCCAATCGTAATAGATCGAACCGTTTTGGACACGACCGGACAGGTTGGCCCGGGAGTTCTTCGTTTCACTTCCCAGATTGTCGTAGGTGGCTCCGCTGGTTCCATCCGCCGCCCGGCAGGTTCCTGTTTCCTGCTTGCCAGATTGCGATTGGCTGGTGTGATTAAGCGAAAACACAAAATCCAAAGGCGACCCCGATTGGGTCAGGTGGTAATCAAATCCACCTG
>SXGS01043295.1_pt1 | contig 72354 bp, 55 predicted proteins | sample 3174681 | NCBI WGS metagenome assembly SXGS01 (sample SAMN11356861, study PRJNA531348) | freshwater metagenome | isolation source: freshwater sample F1-80 | place: China: Fuxian Lake, Yuxi | collected 2017-12-25
CCAGTTCATCACCCTGGCCGGCTTCCACGCCCTGAACTACTCGATGTTCGATCTGGCCCACGGCTACGCCCGGGACGGAATGAGCGCGTACGTCGAATTGCAGGAGAAGGAATTCGCTTCCGAAGACCGCGGCTACACCGCAACCAAGCACCAGCGCGAAGTGGGCACCGGCTACTTCGACTTGGTGGCAACCGCACTGAACCCCAGCGGCAGCACGCTCGCCTTGGCTGGCTCTACCGAAGCCCAGCAATTCCACTAAGCGGCAGGGCGGGCCGCCACCGGCCCGCCCCACCCACCCCACGGCTTTTAGACAGGACCAGATCATGAACTCCACGAACAGCCTGAACGGCATCACCTTCAACGGCATCACGTTGACCGCCCAGCCGATCCACCGCCAGGAAGAAATCCTCACCCCGGAAGCACTCGACTTCATTGCCGCGCTGCACCGGGCCACTTCGGGCCGGCGCCAAGAACTGCTCCAGGACCGGCAGACCCGGCGGCAGCAGATCGGCAACGGCGTGGACCCGCGTTTCCTGCGCGAGACCTCGGCAATCCGGGAGGACCCGAACTGGCGGGTTGCACCGCCTGCCCCCGGCCTGGAAGACCGCCGAGTGGAAATCACCGGACCGGTCGACCGCAAGATGACGATCAACGCGCTGAATTCCGGCGCAAAGGTCTGGCTGGCCGATATGGAAGATTCCTCGACGCCGAGTTGGCGCAATGTGATCCAAGGCCAAGTCAACTTGATCGACGCCCTGGAACGCCGCATCGACTTCACCTCGCCGGAAGGCAAGGAGTACAAGCTCGGCGCCGAAAACCCGACGATCGTGGTCCGCCCGCGCGGCTGGCATTTGCCGGAAAAGCACATGTTGATCAACAACAAGCCGATCGCCGGCGGCCTGGTCGACTTCGTCATGTACTTCTTCCACAACGCGAAGCGCCTGATCGCCCAGGGCAAGGGACCGTACTTCTACTTGCCGAAGATCGAGAACCACTTGGAAGCCCGGCTGTGGAACGACATCTTCATCCTGGCCCAGGACCTGCTCGACATTCCGCAGGGCACGATCCGCGCCACGGTGCTGATCGAGACCATCACCGCCGCCTTCGAAATGGAGGAAATCCTCTACGAACTGCGTGATCACGCTTCTGGCTTGAACGCAGGGCGTTGGGACTACTTGTTCTCGGTGATCAAGAATTTCCGTACCCGCGGCCCGCGCTTCGTGCTGCCGGACCGCAACGAGATCACCATGACCGCACCGTTCATGCGGGCCTACACCGAGCAGTTGGTCCGGGCCTGCCACCGCCGCGGCGCCATGGCCATTGGGGGCATGGCGGCATTCATCCCGAACCGCCGCGATCCGGAAGCCAATGAGATCGCGCTGGGCAAGGTGCGGGCGGACAAAACCCGCGAAGCCACCGATGGCTTCGACGGATCCTGGGTTGCCCACCCGGACCTGGTCCCGGCGGCCATGGAGGTCTTCGACGGCGCTCTGGGCGAGCGTCCGAACCAAATCGAGAAGCTCCGCGAAGACGTGATTCCGGACGACAAGGCGCTGCTCAACGTCGCCGCGACCCAGGGCTCGATCACCGAAGCCGGGGTCCGGATGAACATCGAGGTCGGCATTCGCTACATCGAATCCTGGCTGCGCGGCAACGGTGCGGCAGCGATCCACAACCTGATGGAAGACGCGGCGACGGCGGAGATCTCCCGCTCGCAGATCTGGCAGTGGATCTACTCCGAAGCGATCACCGATCAGGGCGAGATCATCACCGAGGCCTGGGTCCGGGAACTGCTCGACGACGAATTCAGCAAGATCGAGCGCAGCGAGGGCGACCGGTTCGACGACGCCCGGGAGATCTTCGAAGAAGTCGCCCTGGGTGAAGCTTTCCCGACCTTCCTGACCGTACCCGCCTATGCCCGGTTCCTGCACGAAGCGCGAGATGCCGAGCTGAGCGCAGCCTGAAACCTGGTCGATTCGCCGACGTCACCGCCTCAGACAGCCCGAGATCCGGGCCAGGCGAAACGGCCGCATGCGAAAGGGGACCCCTCGCTCCACGAGGGGTCCCCTTTCGCATGCGGCCGTAGCCCGGCTTCCGGGGCTGGAAGTTGGGCTGGAACGACGTCGGACGCGGGGCCGAGGCACCGGGTCGCGAGGCATTGACATGCAGCCATATGGCTGCCTATTCTTGATCCGTGGATGAGATTTTCCGAGCCCTCTCGGACCCGAGCCGGCGTTCCTTGCTCGATGATCTCAACCGGCGCAATGGGCAGACCCTGGGCGAATTGTGCTCCGGGTTGTCCATGGCGCGCCAATCCGTGAGCAAGCATCTGGCCATCCTGGAGCACGCAAACCTGATCAGCACGGTCAAACGGGGACGCGAAAAGCTCCACTATTTGAATGCGGAACCGATCAACGCCATCGCAGACCGCTGGATCAACCGGTATGACCGGCGTCGCGCAGCAGCCCTCGCCGATCTCAAATCAGCATTGGAGCAAAACCCCATGGACAACTCTGGAACCGACGAAGACTTCGTCTACACCACCTACATCAAGACCACGCCGGAAAAACTCTGGCAAGCGCTCACTGAACCAGCTTTCATCAAGCAGTACTGGGGCATCGAGTTGATTTCCGACTGGAAAGTCGGCTCGACGATCGACTGGCAAGTGGCCGGCGTGACGATTTCCGAGCCCGAGCAGGTGGTCCTGATCTCGGACAAACCGAGGAAGCTCAGCTTTACCTGGCACACGGTGACCGAGGAATTCGGAAAGGCGATCAACGCCGACCCGCAAGAAGTAGCTGACATGGCCGCAGAGAAGCGCTCAACGGCGACCTTTGAACTGGAACAACAGGGCGACGTCGTCAAGCTCACCTTGATCCATTCGGGCTTCCCGAAAGACAGCGCGCTGCGCGCCGGAGTCTCCCAGGGCTGGCAGCCGATCCTGTCCAGCCTCAAGACCTTGCTGGAAACCGGCACGCCGCTGCCGGCCGAATAGTCGGCAGTACGCGATGAGCCAGCCAAGGTGGAGCTGAGCGCGGGCTCAGCTCCACCTTGCCGGACTAATCATGGGCCGGGTCCCAGGCGAACGTCCCATCGCCGAGGTCGGCAATCACCCGGTCAAGCCAATCACGCTCGGCAACGGCCAACACCAGCGTGTACTCGCTCTCGATCAGAGCCGCGCGCGGATTGTCGGTGATCCGCTGCACATAAGCGAACATCCCCTCGATCCGCTCGATCTCCGCCTGCACCGCCAGCCGCCGGGCGGACAGCAACTCCGCCACCCGCGCCGGCTTCAGTACCATCATGAAGGACAGCGCGGCCGGAAACTCCGGGTATTCGTTGCGCCGTGTGGACAACATCTCGGCCAGCCATTCCCTTGATGCCTGCCGCCCGGCGTCCGTCAAGGCATAGCTGGTGCGTTCCGGATATTGCGCATCCCGACTCGTGCCATGCTCGGCCACCAGACCCGCAGCTTCGAGCCGGGCAATCATTTTGTACAGCGTGGCCCGCTGCCCCACATTGATGAACTCGTCCTTGTTCCACTGTTTGATCAGCTGCTGAATTCTATAAGGATGCATCGGCTCGATTTCGAGCAGTCCCAGCACCGCAAGGGCCAGCGCTGAGCGCTTGAAAACGGATGCCGGCTGCGCACTTTCGACCATTGCTTCACCATACACTAGTTGCATTGCAACTAGTGTATGTGCGACGCTGGATGCATCACATCGCGTTCAGCTTGGAGAATTCTCATGAAAGTGCTCATCATCGGCGCCGGAACCGGCGGACTCGCCCTGGCACAGTCACTCAAACGAAGCGGCATCGACGTCGAGGTTTTTGAACGCGACCGCACCCGCCGCGATGGGCTCTTCGGCTTCCGCGTCGGGATTTCACCGGATGGCTCTCGCGCGTTGGCCCAAGTACTGCCACCGGAGCTCTTCGACGTCTTCAAGGCGACCGCCGCGCGGACCCCGCACTACTTCAACATGTACACCGAGAAATTCAGCGAGTTGCTGAGCGTGCCGGGCATCGACGCGGCGAAGCCGGATGACCCAGGCGCAGAACGGTCGGTGAGCCGGATGACCCTGCGCCAGGTCTTGCTCACCGGCCTGGAGGAGACCGTGCAGTTCGACAAGAAGTTCACGCATTACGCGGCGAATCCGGATGGCACGGTAACCGCCTTTTTCGCGGACGGCACCCAGGCCGCCGGCGATTTGCTGGTCGGCGCCGACGGCTCGAACTCCCTGGTCCGAAAGCAGTTGCTGCCGCACGCCGTGCTCAAAGAAACCGGACTGTACGGAGCCACCGCAAAACTCCCGCGCACCGGGGAAAACCTGGCCCTGCTGCCCGACAAGGCCCGCAACGGCCTGGACATGATCACAGCCAAGGGCGGCGACAGCACCATCATCCACATTATGGAATTCCCCTGGGACGCCGACGGCGCGCCCATATCGGGCGCGGGCAGCACTGATGCCGAACTGCTCAAAAGCTGGCCGGGCCTGACCTTCGACAACACCCGGGACTACATCCTGCTCGGCTTCGGCGGGCACCGGAAGAACCTGCCCGCAGACTTCTTGACGCTCGACGGCGCCGCGATCCACGAGGTCCTGCTGGAGCGGACCAAGAACTGGCACCCGAATCTGCGGGAGCTGTACCGGCGCGCAGATGCCGACACCTGCTTCGCGCTCAACATCCGCACCACCGAGCGCCTGGAACCTTGGCCCAGCAGCAATGTCACCCTGATCGGCGATGCGATCCACACCATGACCCCCGGCCTCGGCGTCGGCGCCAATACCGCCCTGCAGGATGCGCAGATCCTGGCGCAGAACCTGGCTGCCGGAATGCAGCCGGTGCCGGCTGTGGCAGATTATGAGCGGCAGATGCACGGCTACGCCTGGAAGCGCGTCGAGGAATCGCTCGAACGGTTCAACGCGGACGATGCGGTCTACAAACCGGGCATTGCGGGCTGGCTCGCAACCACACTGATGCGTACCGGAATGCGTTTCGTGAATGCCGTCCCCCCGATCAAGAAGAAGGTCATCGCCAAAATGTTCGAAGAACGCGACACCACAGAATAGTCCGGGACGCCGGAGCCCCGGCGACCCGGGCGCGCTCCGCCGGGGGCCTGGGATAGCATGAACGATATTCATCTTTTCCGCCCGTCCGGGAGTGGACGGAAAAGCGCCGCGAAAGGGGTTCCTGGATCGTGACCGGCAGCAGCAGAACCACCGCGCGCCCCAGCGACGAATCCAATCAACTGAATTTCGCCGAGCTGACGAGCCTGCGGAGCACTCCGCAGCAAGGCCGCAGCAAAGCCAGAGTGCAGGCCATGTACGATGCCGCGGTGCAGATCCTCGCCGAAAGCGGCATCGAGGCTCTCACCATGAACGCGATCGCGGAACGCGCTTCGGTGCCGATCGGCACTGTCTACCAGTTCTTCGAAGACAAATCCGCAGTGCTCGACACCATCGCCGAACGACGCAACCGCTCGTTCGCCTTCGTCTTGGCCGACATGGAGGCCATGCTGGAGACCCACGACTGGCGGGATATCTTCGAGTTCGTCTTCGACCGGATGGTGCAGCGCAACCGCAACGATCCTGCCTATGTGGCGATTTGGACCGGACACCACCTCAGTTCCCGGATGGAACGCGAGGACGACGACAACATCGAAGCGACCGCTGCCTTCCTGCAGTCGGTCATGGCCCGGCAGGAAGGCCTGCTGACCTCGGACGAGTTGGCCATCGCCTGCCGCGTGGCCACGATGAGCGCCAGCGCGCTGCTGCAGTTGGCCTTCCGGCTCGATCCGCAAGGCGACCCGGACACCCTCCGGCAAGCCCGGCGGATGGTGTTGCTGTACTTGAACAACATTGCCAGCGATCCGCTGTATAGACAACCTCGAAAAATAACTTGAACATTCCTCATGTTTCTGAATAGTATGACCTAGATCACCTGCTCGGGCTGCGGTATCCCCGGACCGACGATGCGCCTCCCCCTTCAATGACGATGTGACTAGGAGCCAATTCAGCCATGCTCAACATCAGATCGATCGCAATCATCGCTGCCTTTGCGGTAGCCGTCCCCCTGGCGCTGGCCGTACCAGCCACCGCCGTACCAGCCACCGCCGAGTTGAGCCGCGCTGCAAGTTCGGCAGCCCCCGATTACTGCCTCGCGCAGTGTCATGACATCCTGCCGCCGGGCGAAGCCGGCAACGCCACCGCCGCCCAGATCATCGCGAACAAGATCTCTGGCACGCGGCCCACGCACACCGACGATCAGCTAGGAAAATACTCCGCACTCGTCGACGATTACACCGGACTAACTAACGACAAATTAGGTAGCTACTTTAACGACGCCAGTTTCGGCGTGCCGGCGGATCACGTTGAAAGCACCATCAAGCCCGGAAATCGAAACGACGTCACTATCGTCCGGGACAAGGTCGGAATTCCGCACATCACCGGCACCACCCGGGATGGCACCGAATACGGCGCTGGTTACGCTGCGGGCCAGGACCGGCTCTGGATGATGGACGTTTTCCGGCATATCGGCCGGGGGCAATTGACCGGATTCGCCGGCGGATCCGAGGGCAATCGGACTTTGGAGCAACAGTTCTACCTCAACGGCGCTTACAACGAGGCGGATATGGAAGCCCAAGTTGCTCGCCTGAAAGCCAGTGGGCCTCGCGGTGCGCAGGTTTTCGCCGACATTACCGCCTATTTGCAGGGGCTCAACCAGTACATCGATGATGCGAAAGCAGGTGCGTACTTCCCAGGAGAATACGACCTCACCGGCAATGCCAACATCATCACAGGCAACGGAATTCAGCCGTTCAAGGCTACCGACTTGGTCTCGATCGGTGCGGTAATCAGTGCACTCTTCGGCTCCGGTGGCGGCAATCAGGTTGCCTCTGCACTGGTCAAATCTGCGGCCGAGCAAAAGTACGGCGCCGCTAAGGGTGCTGCGGTGTGGCAAGCCTTCCGGGAAGAGAACGATCCCGAAGCAATGGCCACTTTGCACGATGGCCAGAATTTCCCCTACGCAGCTAGCCCGAAGAATCCGCAAGGCGTAGCGATGCCGGACCCTGGCTCGGTGACCCCGCAAGCAGTCGTCTTCGACCCCACCGGCTCGGCAGCTCCCGCCGAATCACCTGCCGCTAAGACGCCGTCGATCACCACCGCAGCAAGCGAAAAGACTGCGATCTCGAACAGCAACAGTGCAGCAAAGCCAGAGCTAAACAAGGCCAAGGATTCGATGACCGACGGCGTGCTGCCCTCGAATCTGTTCGCACAAAAGCACGGCATGTCGAACGCACTGGTCGTTTCTGGAAAGTACACCGACACAGGCAATCCCGTGGCTGTCTTCGGCCCGCAGACCGGCTACTTTGCCCCACAACTACTCATGCTCCAAGAACTGCAAGGCCCCGGAATTAGCGCCCGGGGCGCCTCCTTCGCCGGCCTGAACTTCTACGTCCAGCTTGGTCGCGGCCAGGACTACTCCTGGAGCGCTACATCAGCAGGCCAGAACATTGTTGACACCTACGCGGTTCAGCTCTGCAACACCGATGGCTCGCCGGCAACCAAGGATTCCAACTCATACTTGGACGGCACAACCTGCACACCAATGGAACAAATAGTGCGCGAGAATTCCTGGAGCCCCACGATTGCAGATTCCACGGCAGCTGGATCCTACAAACTGATTGCCTTTCGCACCAAGTTCGGCATTGTGCAATCTCGCGCGACCATCGGCGGTAAGCCTGTTGCCTACACCATCTTGCGCTCGACCTATCAACACGACGCCGATACGCTCATTGGCTTCCAGATGTTCAATGATCCCAATGTGATGACCGGGACAAAAGGCTTCCAAGAGGCCGCCTCAAACATCACCTACACCTTCAATTGGTTCTACGTGGACTCCAAGCACACCGCTTATTACAACTCGGGACTAAACCCGACCCGGGCAGCGAACGTCGATCCAAACCTGCCCATTATGGCCAACGCAGACACGGCGTGGCGCAACTGGGACCCGGCGACTAACACCGTAGCCAACACCTCGTTTAGCAGCCACGCGAATTCAGTGGACCAGGACTATTACGTCTCCTGGAACAACAAGATTGCCAACGGAACTACGCCGTCGACCTTCGGAAACGGCTCGGTCCACCGCGGCAATCTGATCGATAGCCGGGTCAAAGCATTGGTAAATAGCGGCGCCAAGGTCACCCGCGCCTCGCTGACGCAAGCAATGGAAGATGCTGCGGTCACTGACTTGCGCGGTGAATCAGTGCTACCAAAAATGATTCAGGTCCTTGAATCATCACCGATCACGGACCCGACGCAACAGGCCGCGGTTGCCGCGCTGAAAACCTGGATGAACGCAGGCAGCGAACGGAAAGAAACTGCTGCCGGCAGCAAGGTCTACTCCAACGCTGAAGCGATCCGAATCATGGACGCCTGGTGGCCCAGGCTTGTGCAGGCCGAGTTCGCACCGAATATGGGTTCAGAACTCTATACGGCGATGACCAAAGCGCTGCAAATCGATGAATCGCCGTCAACCGGCGGCGAAGGCGTGACGCACAAGGGCTCCTCGTTCCAGTACGGCTGGTGGTCCTATGTGGATAAGGACCTCCGCGCAGTGCTCGGTCAAAAGGTGCAAGGCGGGCTCAGTCAGAAGTTCTGTGGCGCCGGCGATCTTGCTCAGTGCCGGCAGGCTCTGCTCAACACGCTTTCGGCAGCCGTCGCCACCCCGATTACTGAAACTTACCCGGCGGACAGCGTCTGCAAGGCTGGTAACCAATGGTGTGCTGACGCAATTGAGCAACACCCCTTGGGCGGCGTCACCGATGATCTGTCCAATTGGCAGAACCGGCCGACGTTCCAGATGGTGGCCCAGTACCCGGCACACCGGGGCGATGATCTCAGCAACCTCGCGCTCAACAAGTCGGTCACCGCTTCCAGCTATGAACACGGCTTGTTTTACAAATCCCTGCCGGAAAGCAATGTGGTGGACAACGATCTGACTACCCGCTGGGCCAGCAACAACTGGGCCAATGCGGCCGTGGCAGACAACGAGTGGATCACGGTTGATCTTGGTGCAACACAACAGGTAAGCCGAGTCATCCTGCACTGGGAAGATGCTTACGGCAAGGCATACAAAATCCAGGCATCCGACGACGGCGTCAACTGGCGCGATGTCTACAGCACAACCACCGGCGACGGCGGGCAGGACCTGGATGTTTTTGCCGGCACCCAGACCAGATTCGTCCGGATGCAGGGCGTGCAACGCGGTACTGCGTACGGCTACTCGCTCTACGAGTTCGAGGTCTACGCACACTGAAAGCCGAACAGATGCAACTGACCGTCCTGACCTTCAACGTCCTGCAGTTGCCGCTGCTCTCGCTGGCTCCGGACGGCCGGCGTCGGGCCCGGTTTGCCCTGGAGCTGATCCTGGAATCCGCACCCGACGTCGTGGTGCTCAACGAGGCCTTCAGCCTCTCCGGCTGCGGTGCGATCCTGTCCGGTCTTCGCCGCGCCGGGTACACCGGCACCGGGCAGGGCTGCGCGCTCCGCGGGCAACGACTCTGGCGCAGCGGCCCGGCGAAGGCCCCGCTGCGGCAACGGATGATCGGCAGCGGAGTCCGGATCTTCAGCCGGCATCCAATACTGGAACAACATCAGAATGCCTACCGTACCGACCATCCGAAGACTCAGGACCGACTCGCGGCCAAAGGCGTGGCACTGGTCAAGTTGCAGTTGCCGGCCGGCACGGTCTGGCTCGCCGGAACCCACCTGCAAGCCGATGAGCCACCGGTTCCGACGGCGCAGACCCAGGCCGTTCGGCTCCGCCAATTGGCCGAACTGCGCGAGTTCGTCACCGGCACGGTACCTGCGGCCGAGCCGGTGCTTCTGGCCGGAGACCTGAACCTCGAGTATTTCGCCGAGCCGCTCAACCGGCTGCCCGGCATCGACCATCTGGCCGCGGAGGCAATCCTGGGCGGCCGGATCGCGCCGCCGGACTGGGCGGCCGGCTTCAGTTACGACGGCACCGCCAACCCGGTCGCAGCGCGGACGGATCCGGCATACCGCAACACCCTGGACTATGTGGGTTATCTCAACGAAAGCGGCCGGCGGCCGGAGCCTCGGATCAGCGCGGAGACCGTACCGTTCGCCGTCGGGCGCGAGGCTTCAGACCACAACCCGGTGCTCGGCCGGATCCAGCTGGTCAACGCACCGACCTGATCGGCCGCACGGTCAGCGCGGCCAGCACTCCGGTGACCAGCACCAAGAAATACAGAACGAAGTAGCCGCCGAACTCATTGATCACCAAGCCGCCGAGCGCAGCCGCGAGCACGTACGGCAAGGTATTGGCGATGTTGATCACGCCCAGGTCTTTGCCCCGGTCTTCGGCGTTCGGCAGCACCTGGGTGATCAGCGCCTGGTCGACGGCGATGTAGGCGCCATAACCGAGCCCCAGGACCGCAGCGCCGATGATTGCGCCGGCCAACGTCGGCAGGAACATGAAGAACAGCCCGGCCACCCCCTGCAGCACCGAGGCGATGAACACCATCCGCTTGCGGCGTCCGGTCCGGTCCGAAATCCGGCCGGCCGGGATGCAGGCGATCACCGTGGAAAGCGCATAGACCACGATCAGGATCAAGGTGCCCAGATCCGGATCGAAATGGACTCGGTCCTGCAGGAATTGGTACAGGTAGAGCTGGCCCAGGGCGTTGGAGAGCTGGATGAAGAATCTGCCGCCCCAGGCCCAGGCGAAATCCCGGTGCTTCAGCGGGGACAGGATGCCCAGCAGCAGGATCTTCAGATTCAGCGGCTGCCGCTCGGTCTTCTGCAGCGCAATGCCTCTGGTTCCGAACGCGAACGGGAGCGCCAGCAGAAAGGCCACCAGGCCCAGCGCGGTGTACGCCCACGTGATGTCCAGGAAAACCGTGGTCACCAAGGCGATGCCGACCAACGGGCCCACCGACTGGGAAATCCCGAGCAATGACGAAATCCTGGCCCGCTGCCGGACCGGCACCTCGTCGGCGACCGCCGCGGTCAGCGCGGAATAGGTGGCGGCCACGCCGACCTGGGCCAGCGACCACAGCAACACCAACAGCCAAACGCTGCTCGCCTGGCCCTGCAGGATCAGTGCAACACCCAAGACCAGGGCTCCGCCCAGCACCCAGGCTTGGCGACGGCCCCGGCGGTACGTCGTGCGATCGGAAAAGGCGCCGACCAGAACGCTGACCACGATGGTCACCACCGCGGCGCCGACGTTTGCCCAGGCCTGGGCGGATACCGCCTCGGCGCTGTTCGAGGTGATCGCGTTGCTCTGCCGCGGAAGCACGATCTGTTGGGCACCGTAATAGGCGACGTACATGCCGAGCGCCGCCAGTGACCACCAGGTGGACCAACGCGGCCCGACCAGCGTCGTCGGCTCGGAAAGCGCCGAATCCCGCGCCGCGCGATTGCGCGCGGGATCTGCATCGATAGCCGCCATCGGAGACTCCTCAACCTGGAAAATGTGATCGCCGACACACACTAACATGAGTTGAACTCATGTTAGTCGTCTTTTCCCACCAAATTTCGGGAGCGGCCGGGAATTCTTCTCCGGCCTGCGGAGTTGCCGACAACGTGAAGATTGAAATCTGGTCGGACATCGCCTGCCCCTGGTGCTATATCGGCAAGCGCCGCTTCGAGACCGCGCTCGCCGGATTCCCGCAACGGGATCAGGTTGAGGTGGAGTGGAAGAGTTTCCAGCTCGACCCGTCGCTGCCCGAACATTACGACGGTACGGAGTTGGAGTATCTGAGCCAACGCAAAGGCATGGCCGAAGCCCACGTGGCGCAGATGTTCGAACACGTCAAGGCGCAAGCCGCGGGCGAGGGCTTGGCCTATGATTTCGACACTTTGACCGTGGCGAACAGCCACCTCGGCCACGAGCTGATCCACTTTGCGGCCCAGCACGGCAAACAGGACCAGGCCAAAGAGGCGCTGCTCAAACTGCACTTCGAGCAGGGGGTGGACATCGGCGACGTCGACGCCCTGGTGGAGATCGCCGTCGGGCTCGGCCTGGACGGGGCAGCGGCGCGCGCCGCACTCACCGACCGGGAGTTCGAGGCCGACGTCGATCAGGACATCACCGAAGCCCACACCCTGGGCATCCAGGGTGTGCCGTTTTTCGTGATCGACCGCAAGTACGGCGTCTCCGGCGCGCAGAGCCCCGAAGTCTTCAGCCAGACGCTCAACGAGGCCTGGAAAGAAAGCCACCCGCTCATCATGAACGGCACCGCCGACGCCGAAGCCTGCGGGCCGGACGGCTGCGCTATTTGACCGCGCCCGCGGTCAGCCCCGCGACGAAGTTCTTCTGCAAGAACAAGAAGCCCACCACGACCGGGATGCTCACCACGAGCGAAGCGGCCATGATCTGGTTCCAGTAGACATTGGTCTGGGTGGAATAGAGCTGCAGTCCGACCGCGAGGGTACGGTTTTCGTCGGTGGTCATCACCGAGGCGAACAGCACCTCGCCCCAGGACGTCATGAAGGAATAAATCGCCACGGCGATCAGCCCGGGCCGTGCCGCGGGCAACACCACACGCCAGAGCGCACCCATCGGACCGGCCCCGTCGACTTTCGCCGCTTCGTCCAATTCCCGCGGGATGCCGTCGAAGTACCCGGCCAGCATCCAGATCGAGAACGGCAGGGAAAAGGTCAGGTAGGTGATGATCAGGCCGATCCGGGTGCCCACCAGTTGGATGCCCAGCACCGTGTTGATGTTCACGAAAATCAAGAACAGCGGCAACAGGAAGAGCACCCCGGGGAACATCTGGGTGGAAAGCACCGTGGTGGAGAACAGCCCGCGGCCGAAGAACTTGTAACGGCTCATCGCGTAGGCGGCGAAAATCGCGATGATCACGCTGATCACGGTCGCCGAACCGGCGACGATCAGCGAGTTCCCGAAGTATCCGGCCAACGGCACGGTTTTCCAGATGTCGATGAACGGTTGGATCGTGAGATTGGACGGCCACCAGGTGAACGGGCCCTGCACATCGGCAAGCGGCTTCAGGGCCGAAGTGATCATGACGTAGATCGGCAGCGCGGTGAACACGCCCAATATGGCGAGGGTGACGATTCGGAAGGTTTTGCTCCCCTGGGTTTCACGCACGCTTGGACCTCCGGTTCATGATCAGCAGATAGACCCCGCTGACCAGCAGCAAAAAGAGCAGCAACAGCACCGACATCGCCGAACCGGAGCCGAAATTCCAGGTCAGGAATGAGGCGTTGTAGATGTGGAACGAAATCAAGTCCCCTTGCGGCGGCTGCGCGCTGCCGAAGAGCACGAACGGGGTGTTGAAGTCGTTGAAGGTCCACAAGAACATCACCAGCAGGAGCACCAGGTTGACCGGACGCATCATCGGCAAAGTGATCGAGCGCCACTGCCGGAACGGCTTCGCGCCGTCCACCGCCGAAGCTTCATAGACGTCCTGCGGAACCGACTGCAATCCGGCCATCAGCATCAGGAAGGCGAAAGGCCACATCTTCCAAATCGCCACCACCACCAGCGCCACGAAGGAATTGTCGCCGATCAGCCAGAAGGGCTTCTCGCCCGGCAGATTCAGCACATCGTAGAGGAAGAAATTGATCGCGCCGGTGTCTTTCTGGAACATGAATTTCCAGGTGATGATCGCGGCGTAGGTGGGCAGCGCGTAGGGAATCAGGAACAGCGTCCGCAGGAAGCCCCGGCCGAAGAACTTCCGCTGCAACGCCACCGCGCCGGCCATCCCGAAGGACCAGGAAAATCCGACCACCAGAACCGTGAAGGCGCAAGTGACCAGGAAGGACTGCAACAGGCTCTGCCCGATCGCGCCGTTGAAATCGATCGCCATCTGGTAGTTGCCCAGGCCCAGGAACGGCGCATTGCTCCAGTTCGCGATGAACACCTTGGTCAGCTTGAAGAAGCTGACCCAAATCCCGAAAACCATCGGGATCACATGGATGAGCAATTCGAAAAGCACCGCCGGCGCCAGCAAGGCATAAGGCAACCAACGGCCCACCGGCTTGCGTTTGACGAATTCAGATCGTCTTTTCGGAACTGCCGGGGGCTCCGTGGAGCTTTCGGCGCGGGTCATCGCGGACACGTCAATTCTCTTCCTTCTCAACAATCTCGCCAAGGTCCACCGGGCCGGGCGGGGCCGGGGATATCCGGTCAATGGCCGGCGAGGCATTCGGCCACCTCGCCGGCCTCGCGTCATCCGGCCGCGGCGACCTGATCCTGTGCGGTTTTGAACGCCTTGCGGATGTCATCGGAACTGACCGTGCCACCGGAAGCTATCGTGGCGAAGAACTGGTTCATCGCTTTGCCGACGGTGTTTTCGAATTGGTCTTCGTTCGGCGTCAGCGGGAGCGGCTTGGACATGTTCGCGTAGATGTCCGCGAAGGTCTTCGCCTCCTCGGCGTTGTCCGTGAACACCGGTTTGGCGTCCTTGAGCACCGGAAGCGAGGAGAACGGCTTGCCCAGCGTGGTTTGGACCTCCGGGCTGGTCATGAAGTTCACGAACTTCAGCGCCGCATCCTTGTTCTTGGTGTTCTTGAAGACCGAGAGGTTGATCCCGGCGACGAAGCTCGCGATTTTCTGCTTCGCATTCTCCGGAGCCGGGAGCGGGACCACGCCATAGGCATCGCTTTTCATCCCGTTGCTGGTCAGCGAATTGTCGGCGTTGTTCTGGGTCAGGATCATCGCCACTTTCCCGGTGGCGAAGTCGTTGACCGCCTTGGTGCCGTTGTCATACTGCGCATTGCCGGGGTCGACCACTTTGTCGGTTTGCATCAGGTCCAAGTAGCGCTTGACGCCGTTCACCACACCGTCGGAATCGAAGGTCGGCTTGGCGTCCTGGTCGAAGAGCTCAGCCCCGTTCTGCGCCGAATTGATGAACGCGAAATGCGCATTCTCGGTGTAACTGGCGGCAGCGAGGGCCAGGCCGTGGACTCCCCCGGTGGTCAGCTGCTTGGCCGCGGCGACCATCGCTTCCCAGGTGGCCGGCGGCTGCAGCCCGGCCGCAGCGAACATCGCCTTGTTGTAATAGAGCCCGTAGGCCAAACCGTAGAGCGGTACCGAAGTCGGGGGCTGGCCCGGGGCGCCGCCGGTGTCGAGCGCGGTTTTGACGAATTTGTCGGCACCGCCGATCGCCTGCATCTCGGCGTCGCCGTAAGGCAGGAAGGCGCCGGTGGCCTGCAACGAGGATGCCCAGGTGTTGCCGATGTTGACCACGTCGGGAGCCTGGCCCGAGGTGACCGCCGTCTGGAGCCGGGTCTGCAGGTCGTTCCAGCCGATGACTTCGAGATTCACTTTGACGCCGGTCTGCTGCTGGAACTTTTCCAACAGCGGCGTCAGGTTCTGCTTGTCGTTGTCCAAGCTGGTGCCTTGATTCGAGGCCCAATAGGTCAGCGTCGCATCGCCGGAACCGGTTGAATTGCCGCTGCCCCCGCAAGCGGCTGTGCTGAGTGCTAACGCGGCAAGCGCCGCTGTTGCTACGAGTTTGCGAACTTTCACGGAAGACTTCCTTGTCGGTTGAACCGGGGCAGATCACCGCCATGTGACCTGACCCACAATGGTTATCCTCAACCTAGATCAACTTATGCCGGAGGTCAATCAAAAGTTTGCAATAAGCTGGCGTTTCTTGCCGATGCCCGCCGGATGCCGCTTCCTCGCGTGCTGAGCGTTGACTTGTGGCGGGTTTGGCGCACTCAGAACCCGCAAGTCAACGCTCGGCGGATCGCGTCTACCGTGCGACCAGGGAAGGGCTACCGTGCAACCAGAAGGACTACAGCGCAGCGAGGGCCGCGTCGATCCGCCCCGCGGAGAGCACGTGGTCGGTGACCATCCGGCTCGCGCCGAGCACCCCGGCTTCGCGGGCCGCCATCGATTGCACGATCCGCAGCCGCGAGGTGGCCAGAGGCAACGAGCGCCCGTAAACCACTTCGCGCACACCGGCCAGCAGGTGCTCGCCGGCCACCGAAAGCGATCCCCCCACCACGATGATTGCCGGGTTCAACATGCTCACGCAGGTCGCCAGGACGTCACCGACGTCCCGGCCAGCCTGCCGGATCGCCTGGATCGCCTGGACGTTGCCGGCGCGGACCAACGCCAGCACGTCCTCCCCGCCCGACGCCGGCACACCGGCTTCAGTGAGCGACCGCGCAATGGCCGGACCCGAGGCAATCGCCTCCAAACAGCCTTCGTTTCCGCAGCGGCAGGTGACGCCCTCGCCGCGAGGCACCCGCACATGGCCCAGGTCGCCGGCGGTCCCGTCCGCGCCGCGCTGCAGCAATCCGCCGCTGATGATGCCGGAACCGATGCCGGTCGCCACCTTGATGAAGAGCAGGTCCTGGGCATCTTCCCAGTGCGCCGCGCGCTCGCCCAGCGCCATGATGTTCACGTCATTGTCCACCAGCACCTCGGTCTGGAAGACCCGCTGGATGTATGCCGGGATGTCGAACCGGTCCCAGCCCGGCATGATCGGCGGGTTCGACGGCTTGCCGCTGCTGTGCTCCACCGGCCCCGGGACTCCGATGCCCACCCCGGCGAGCTCTTCCGGCGTGCGGCCGGACTCGGTCAGCAACTGCCGGCAGTGCTCCAGGACCAGGTCCAGAACTACCTCCGGCCCATCCGAGACATCAGCCGGCACCCGGCGTTCGCCGATCAACCGGCCACCCAGATCGGTCAGTCCGATCAGCAAATGGGTGGCACCGACGTCGACGGCGAAAACCACCCGGGCGGAAGGCTTGAAGGCAACGCGCGACGGCGGACGCCCACCCGAGGACACCGCCTCCCCGGCCGGCCCGATCAGACCCAAGGCAGTCAACGCGTCCAAACGGGCCGCGACCGTGGAACGGGCCAAGCCGGTGAGCTCGGCCAACTCGGCCCTGGTACGGGCTTGGCCATCCCGGAAAATCTGGAAAAGCTCACCGGCCCGGGTCAATGCACTGGCCGCACCGCCGGGCAACGAGCTGATATTTGCTGGGCTTTCAAGCATTGACATGGCTTCAGTGATAGCACGCGGCAGCATCATTTGTCCCACGCATGGCAAAAAGCACGCCGGAAACCCAAAGTATTGTCACCTTATTTGCATCTTTTGCTTGACGTTCGGCAGAAGTTGATTACAGTGGATCATGATCCACGCCAACCCCTTGAAAAGGAGCAGTTATGCCCAAGCCGTTGCTTTCGGTTCAGCTCTACTCGGTTCGCCGTCAGCTCGAAGCAGACCTTCCCGGCAGCATTGCCAAGCTTGCGGCGCTCGGTTTCACCGCCGTCGAACCCTACAACTTCGCGGCAACCGCCGAACCGCTTGCCGCCGCACTCAGTGCCAACGGCCTGACTGCGCCGAGCGGCCACGCACCCTTGCTCAGCGCAGACCAGGATGAGATCTTCGCAGCTGCCGAAGCCCTGGGCATCGGCACGGTCATCGACCCGTTCATCCCGGAAGAGCGCTGGCAGAGCCTCGCCGACGTCGAGCGCACCGCCCAGGCGCTCAATGCGGCAGCGGCAAAAGCCGCCGGCTACGGGATCACCGTGGGGTATCACAATCATTGGTGGGAGCTGGAATCCATCCTGGACGGCAGCACTGCGCTCGAACAGCTGGCCGCACACCTCGATGACCCGGTGATCCTCGAAGTGGACACCTACTGGGCAGCCGTGGCGGGCCAAGATCCGGCAGCGCTGCTGCGCCGGCTCGGCGACCGGGTCAAGTTCGTCCATCTCAAAGACGGGCCGCTGAGCACCGAACCGCTGGATCAACTGCCCGCCGGCGAAGGCCGGGTGGACATCCCGGCGATCTTGGCCGCGGCGCCGCAGCTGACCGCCGGAGTGGTCGAATTCGACGACTACCGCGGCGACATCTTCGAAGGGCTGGCGAAGAGCCTGGGTTATCTGAACGGGCTGGCGGGCGCGGCGGGCCAGGCAGTCGGGGCCCAGGCATGAGCGGCCCGGTAGGCATCGCGCTGATCGGCGCGGGCGTCATCAGCAAGCAATATCTGGAAAACCTGGCCAAATTCCCGGACGTCAAAGTGCACGTGGTGGCCGATGTGTTCGAGCAGGTGGCCGCGGAACGGGCTGAAGAATTCGGCATCGGGGCACACGGCGGAGTGGCTGCTGCCCTGGACCACCCCGAGGTCGAGCTCGTGGTCAACCTGACCATTCCGGCAGCCCACGTCGAGGTTGCCGGCGCTGCGGTCGCGGCGGGCAAACACGTCTGGAGCGAAAAGCCGTTCTCGCTCGACCGGGAGAGCGGCAAGGAGCTGCTCGAAGCGGCGAACCAGGCCGGGGTGCGACTGGGCTGCGCCCCGGATACCTTCCTCGGCCCGGGGCTGCAGACCGCTCGCCGGATGATCGAGCGCGGCGACATCGGCCGGCCATTGACCGCCCTGTCCTTGTTCCAGTCCCCCGGGCCGGAATCCTGGCATCCGAACCCCGCGTTCCTGTTCCAGCACGGCGCCGGACCGCTGTTCGACATCGGACCGTATTACTTGACCGCCTTGGTGCAGACTTTCGGCTCGATTTCGCGGGTTGCCGCGATCGGCTCGAAATCCCGGGAACAGCGCTCGATCGGTTCCGGGCCCAAAGCCGGCGAGGTTTTCGACGTCGAGGTGCCCACGCATTTCGGGGCTTTGCTGCAGTTCGCCGACGGTGGTTCGGCGCAGAGCATTTTCAGCTTCGACTCGCCCAAAGTACGGGTGGGCTTCGTGGAGATCACCGGGACCGAAGGCACGATCGCCCTCCCGGACCCGAACAATTTCGACGGTGACGTCAAGATCTGCAAGACCGGCAGCGACGAATGGATCCCGGTCCCCTGCGAGGGCGAAGTCACCGGGCGCGGCGTGGGCGCTTTGGACATGGCCCGCTCGATCCGGGCCGGAGTGCCGCATCGGGCCACCGGCGAACAGGCCTACCATATCGTCGATGCAATGGTCTCGATCGCCGAATCCGGCGAGCGCGGCGAATTCGTCGAACTCAGTTCGAGCGCGCCGGCCACCGAGGCATTGCCGCTGGACTGGAATCCGTTCGCCGCAACACTGGGAGCGTGAGATGAGCGCACTGGGCGTCGCGGTGATCGGCCACGGCTTCATGGGCCGCGCCCATTCGGCGGCCTGGCGCAATGCCGGCGCCGCCTTCGGGTTGCCGCCCTACCGGCAGCAGGTGCTGGTCGGCAGGTCCGCCGACGCCGTCGCCGCAGCGGCAGCCGCTTGGGGCTGGCAAGAGTCCGCAACCGACTGGCGGGCAGTCTTGGCCCGCGATGACATCCAGATCGTGGACATCTGCACACCGGGCTGGGCGCACGCGGAGATCGCGATCGCCGCGCTGCGGGCCGGCAAGCACGTCATCGTGGAGAAGCCGCTGGCCAATTCGGTCGACGAAGCGGAGCAGATGGTGGAAGCAGCGGCCGCCGCGGCGCGACGCGGCGTCTTTTCGATGGTCGGCTTCAACTACCGCCGGGTTCCGGCGATCGCCTTGGCCCGCGAGCTGATCGCGGCTGGCCGGCTGGGCACGGTGCGGCAGGTCCGGGCCAGCTACCTGCAGGATTGGCTGGCCGACGACAATGCCCCGATGAGCTGGCGGCTCCGTGCCGAAACTGCGGGTTCCGGAGCGCTCGGCGACATCGCCAGCCACGCCGTGGACCTGGTGCAATTCGTTCTGGCGGAGCAGGTGGTGGAAGCCTCCGGCGCACTCCGGACCTTCGTTCCGCAGCGGCCTGGCGGTTCCGGAGGCGCCGAGGAAGTCACCGTGGACGATGCCGTCTGGGCGAATCTCCGACTCGGTGGCGGGGCCAGCGCCAGCATCGAGGCCTCCCGGATCGCCACTGGCCGCAAGAATTCGTTGCACTTGGAAATCTACGGTTCCCGGGGCGCGCTCCGATTCGATCTGGAACGGCTCAATGAACTCGAGTTCTTCGACGCCATGGATCCGGTGGCGGAACAGGGCTTCCGCCGGATCCTGGTGACCGAGCCGGAGCACCCGTATCTGAAGGCCTGGTGGCCGCAGGGGCACATCCTGGGCTGGGAGCACAGCTTCAGCCACCAGGTTCGGGACTTCCTGGACTGCATCGACCAGGGCCGGGCGCCGTCCCCGTCGTTCGCTGAAGGCCTCCAGGTGCAGCGGGTGCTCGGCGCAATTGCCGAGTCGTCCGACCGGAACGGCATCCGGATCGCGGTTTGAACCGGCGGCTGCAGCGAGTGCGCGCCGACTGGGCAGCCCGGCGCTGCTGCCGCCGTTTCCGCTGGCCTGAGCCGAAACCAGGAGGCATGCTTTGTTTGGTGACAAAATCGGCTAATATGTCTACATGCCTCGTATAGTTGCCTCCAGCAATGCGGAACAACGTGAGTTGACGCAACGCAAAGTCCTCGATGCTTTCGGAGAGCTGCTCTTCACGCACGGGCTGCCCGGGCTGACCATGACCGACGTCGCCCGGCGAGCCGGCGTCGGGCGGACCGCCGTATACAACTATTTCGCCGATCTGGAGCAGCTCCTGGTCGCCTACGCGCTGGACGAGACCGGCCGGTTCCTGTCCGACCTGAAACACGAGTTGGCCGGCCTGCAGAATCCAGTCGACCAACTGGCCTGCTACGTCAGGGCCCAGATCGAGGACCTGTCAAAGCGGCATCTTCCGCCCGGCCCGGCAATGCGTTCGGTGCTTTCCGCGGACTCGTTCGCGAAGCTCTCCGTCCACGTGGGCGAACTGAGCAAGCTGCTCCAGGATATTCTGGCCGCCGCCATCGAGCAGGACTACCTGCCGCGCACCGACGTGGCGGACTTGGCCCACTTGATCCACGGCTCGCTGACTGCGAGCGCTTCGCGGAGCACGGACGCCGATGACGCCGATCGGCAAGCGCGAATTTCCGCAACAGTGCAGTTCATCCAGGCCGGCGCCGGTGCACACTTCGATGCGACCGGCCGCCCCGTCCAGCTCGGCAGCCCCCGGACCATCAGCGGCGCCGCCTGATTCAGCCCCGGAAGTATCAGCTTCCCTCAGCCGAGGCAGCGGTACCGCCGCCGCCATCCGGTGCCGGTGCTACCGGCTCCGCGGGCGCAGCCGGTCCCGTAGGTTCTGCTGGTCCGGCCGGCCCCGCTGGTTCAGCCGGCCCCGTAGGTTCTGTCGGTTCAGCCGGCTCCGCTGGTTCGGCCGGAGCACCCGATCCACCAGATCCAATGGGTGCCACCGGATGTCCGGGATCGTTCGAGGGATCAATCGGTTCGGCCGGCAGCGGGCCGCCCGCCAACAAGCTCAAGCTCTTCTGCCCACTGAACGGCACCGCGTTGGTGGCACTGAACTCATACGAGAGCACCGCTTTGCCGGACAACGGATGCATGACGACGACTCCGCTGAAAACCAGATCCGTCCGGTTCGCAGAGGCGGCCACGCAACTCGCGGTAAAGCTGTCATCCGCAGTGCATTGCCAACCTTGCGGCTGTTGATTCCAGCCGCCGAAGTGCTGGGCCAGCTTCGGATCGAGGCGGAACACCACCTTGGCCGAGGTCAGCGGCAAACTGCCGGTGACCCGGAATGCGACCTGGACGTTCTTCCGGCTGCCCAAACCGGTCGCGGTCAGCTCAGCGGAAACCACCCCTGGCGGGTCCACGGTGGGCGTGACCGGCGTGGTGACTTCGGGTGACACCGGCGGCGTCTCCGGGAGGCTGGGCGGCACCACGGCCGGCGGCACGAATGCGGTCGGCAACCGCGTCGACGTCGCCTCGGCGCTGCCGCCCGGCACCGGCCCGGGCGCCGAATCCTGCGGCGCCGGTTCGGTCTCGGAGGTCGACAATGCGGAGACCAAACCCGGCTCCGGCAGAGCTTCGCCGAGCTGATTGCCAGGCGCTCCTGGCAGACCGGGCCCGGAGCGGCCAGGCTGCGACTGCGAGCCGACTGCCGGCCCGCCCTCCGGGCCGGATCCCCACAGCCCGATTCCTTGGCCGACCAACATCACCGTCGCGACCGAGACGCCGGCCACCACGCTGACCGAAGCCGCGATCGCCCCCGAACCCATCGTCTTGACCTGTTCCGCGGCGCGGACCGCCTGGGAACGCACCCCGGCGAACAGCACTGCGCCCTTGCCGAGCCCGGCAGCCGTGCCGAGTTGGGACCAAGCAGCGAATCCGATGCCCAGCAATGCCGGCACCACTGCGGCGCGCATCGCCGAGCCGACGTCTTTGAGGTGCAGGAAGGCCGCGGTACAGCGCAGGCAGCCGTCCAGGTGCTCCTGGACCTCGGTCCGTTGCGAACGACGCAGGGTATTCGTCGCGAACGAACCCAGTTTCGAAGAGTACTCGGCGCACTGGTCGTCCTCGGCAGTGCTGATGTGGTTCTGCAGATAGGCCTTGCGCAGCCCTTCCCGGGCCCGGATCGCCAAGGCGGAGACGCCGTTGGCCGACAAGCCGAGCAGTGGTGCCACGGCGGCCGGTTTCAGACCTTCGATGTCGGAGTACCAGAGCACCGCCTGCCAACGTTCCGGCAGCGTCTTGTAGGCGCGGGCGACCGCATCGGTTTCGAACTCGGCGAGCACCGAATCCGGGTCGGCCGATTCACGGTCCAGCACCGCCGCGTCATCGGTCGCAGTGACCTTGCCGGCCGCTACATTTCGTCGATGCGCGATCCTGGTGACCGCGGAAAGCAGGTACGCCCGGAAAAAGCTGACCGGCCCCTTGCCTCCCTGCAGAGCCTGCAGAACCGACGAAAACGCTTCGGACACCGCGTCCTCGGCGTCCGAGCGGTTGTCCGAATTCTTGCGCGCCACGGCAAGCGCGACTGAATGATGGCGTTGGTAGAGCACCCCGTACGCGTCGACGTCACCTGATCGGACAAGGCTGATCAGATCTTCATCGCTGCGCTCGGCGGTACCGTCCAATCTTTCCTTGTCACTGTTCATGTTTGTTCCCCAATTCCCCAATTCCCCTACTTAAAGGAGTGAATCCAGTGTGACCGGCAGAAGGCGTTTCAAGCAAATACAGGCAAACAAAGGTAAATACATTCCCGCCCGGCGGTCGGGCCTTGCCGATAGATGAAAACCCGACCCGATAATCGCCATCATGAATTGCCGGTTGGCTGCACTCCTAAACATGGCCTCCAGCAATTCCCCCTCCCCCGGGCTGGTCCAGCGATGGAAAAAGCTCAGTTTGCGCGGCTCTTGGCGGATTCCCAACGATTGGTGGATCCCGGAAGTCGACGACCTCGCCAAGCTGCCACGCCGAAGCCCCGGCTTCGAGTCCGCAGCTCGGCTCCTGGGTGCTGCCCGCTACCGGCAGGGCATCGGCATCGCCGAATCCCTCGCCGACTTCCGTTGTTACTTCAGGGCCGGCCGGCGGTTGACCAACATCCAGGCGATCCAATTCTTCACTGAAGGCTGGGCGGATGCCGCCGATCTGCCGGATCCGATTTCCTGCACCGACCCACTGACCGGATTCAGCACCAAAGCGCATTTCTGGCGCTCACTGCACGATCTGGAAGGCCGGCCGAGCGACTCGTCGATGATCATCGCCACCGCCTCGATTTCACCGCTGAATGCCGAGGTCGAGCCGCTGCGCTGGACCCAGGTGGCGCTCCTCGGTCTGATCTTCACCACGGCTTTCAGTGGAACCCAAACGACGCTGATGCGTCGCGGCGGGCTGATCTACATCCTGGCCCCCGACTCGCCCAACGTCTTCGCCGCCATGATGAATTGCCATGCCCGGATCAACGCGGCCAGCGAGTTCCAAGACTTCGTGCCCAAGTTCCGGTTCCAATCGCTGCCGCACCATGAGCTGGACATCAGCCGCATCATGGAGAGCATGAATCGCTGACTCAGACCGTTCCGAATACCCCGCGAGTGAAATTTTTCCGGTATCCCGTCACGATCCGGATTCGAGCTGCACTGTGATTGATGAAGGCGGTTCGAAAAGTACGAATCTCTGCTAGCCGAGGGCCCGCATCGCCCCTCGGCCGGCATGAGGAAAACATTGGGGAAATTGGGGAACGATGCGAAATTGCATAAATGTGTGGCGAGACACGCCATGACACAAGTAGACCAGCGGCTGGACCAACGACGGATCGTCCACCGGGCTCGACACAACAGCAATCCGGCGCCTGCCACGGTCAACGTGGCTCAGCCCAAGGCCGAGCCGAGGCCTGCCTACAGCACCACCCGGCAACGCCAACGCAGGCTCCCGTTCATCGAATCACTGGTGATCTTCGATGTCGCCCTGGTGCTGGGTGCCACCGCAGCGGCCTGTCTGATCTGGCCGGTCTCCGGAAGCGCACTCGGTCCTTGGCCGACGATCATCGCCGGAATCGTATGGCTCGGCGCCCTGGCCGGGATCAAAGGATTCGCCACCGAGCGGTTGGTCAAGCCGTTCCCGATGCTTTCGGTCTGGGCCGGCTGCGCGGTAGTCGCTTGTTTCGCCTTGATCGAAGTGTTTTTCGGCAGCGTTGTCGGCCTCCGGCAACCGGTGCTCCTGGCGATCGTGCTGACCGTTGCCGACGTCCTCGGCCGCGCGGTCATCCGCCGCTTCCACCACCGTCGGGTGATCTCCGTGCTGCCGGCGCACCGTTACCAGATCGACAAGTCCGCCGGCCGGCTGCAGAACCAGGCGCTGGTGCTCACCGATGAGTTGCAGCAGAATCCCGAGGAATTGGTCCGCCTGGTTTCCCAACGGGCCAGGTTCAGCCGGGCCGACGTCGTCGAGCTGCCGGCCGACCTCGCCATCGACCAGGAGTTGATCGACCGGCTGAGTTGGGACTTGCGCAAACAGCACGTTTCGATCCGTCTGGTGCGCTGGGGCGCCTCGGTCAGTCCGGCCCGCATCCGGACGCATTCGCAGGGCGACAAAACCATGGTGGAACTGGACGCCCCCTATCCGTATCTGCCGACCCGGGTGGCGAAACGGGCTTTGGACATCATCGGTTCCGGACTCCTGATCGTCGTCCTGCTGCCGTTGTTCGCGGTCCTCGGCCTGGGCATCAAGAAGACCAGCCGTGGGCCGGTCTTCTACCGGCAGGAAAGAATCGGCATCGACGGCCGCCCGTTCAAGATCTTGAAATTTCGTTCCATGGTCCCGGATGCGGATGCCCAGCTGCAGTCGCTGCTGCGCCAGCAGGGCCGCTCCGGCGAACCGCTGTTCAAGGTCGACGACGATCCCAGGGTCACCCGGATCGGCATTCTGATGCGGCGGTACTCGCTGGATGAGCTGCCGCAACTGTTCAACGTCTTCGGCGGATCCATGAGCCTGGTGGGGCCCCGGCCGCAGCGGCCGGCCGAAGTCGCGCTTTACGACCAGACTGCCAAACGGCGGCTGGGCGTCCTGCCCGGGATGACCGGCATGTGGCAGGTCAATGGGCGTTCCCGGCTGGGCTGGGACGAATCGATTGCCCTGGACCTGTATTACACGCACAACTGGAGCCTGACGCAGGATCTGAGCATCCTGGCGAAAACCGCTTCTGCCGTGGTCAGGGGGGACGGTGCCCAGTAACTCCACCGACCGGCCGGCGATCCTGCACATCACCGAGTCGATGGGCGCCGGGGTGTCCACGGCGCTTTTCGACTACGTCGCGAACACGCCTGAATACCAGCACCACCTGCGCTATGTCGAGCGCGCCGAAACCACGGCGCTGCCGGCCGGCTGGCAGCAGGGATTCGCCACGGCGGCCGAGCTGCCGTCCGGGCAATTTCGCCGGGTCCTGGCGGTCCGGAGCACGGTCCGGTCCCTGAAACCGGTGGCATTGCACTCGCATTCCTCGTTCGCCGGGCTGTATGCCCGGTTGGCGGTCCGCGACTCGGCCGAGCTGCGCCAGGTATACACCCCGCACTGCTATGCCTTCGAACGTCTGGACCTTTCCGCGACCGCGCGCTGGGCCTACCGCACCGTGGAACGGCTGCTCGCCCGCAACACGGGCGCCGTGGCCGCATGCTCGCCCCGGGAAGCCGCGCTGGCAACGGAGTTGTCGAAGGCCAGGCCCGGGCGCACGCTCGTCGGTTATGTGCCGAATTTCGCCGCGGTGCCACCGGGCCGCTCCGCGGGCAGCAAAGTCGCCGTGCGCACCGAGGTCTTGCGGCTCGCCGGCTCCGGAAGGCTTGGCGCGCAGAAGGATCCCCGGTTTTTCCTGGCCGCGGTCGAAGCCCTGCGCCAGGAAGGGTACGACGTCCAAGCCCGTTGGCTCGGTGGCGGCGATCCGGAATTGGCTCAGGAGCTGGCGGAAAACGGAATCCAGGTCACCGGCTGGCTGCCCCGGGCGCAATTGCTCGCCGAATTGGCCGGCAGCGACGTCTACCTGCATTCGGCGGCCTGGGAGGGCTTTCCGCTGGCCGTCCTGGAAGCGGACGCCCTGCGGATCGCCACAGTGCTGCGCGACATCCCGGCCTTCGAAGACTCCGATCTGCCGTTGCGGATCAGCAGTCCCGAGGAACTTGCAGCACTCTGGCCGCAATTGCGTGATCCGCTGCTGCGATCCGACATCGCGGAGCGCAGTCGAAAGGCACTGGCCCGGAACACCGGCCAGAGCCAACGGAGCGCGCTCTTGCGGATCTACCCCGCGGCGGCGGCCACCGCCTCCGCCGAGCCCGGCCCGGAAACGGCAGCCGCCCGAGCCGGAGCATGATCCGCTGAGCCCTTCCTCCCGGACCAGCCCTCCGCCGTCGGACGGCACCGTACACCCACTTCCGATCAGACCATCCCGAAATGAGGCACCTCCCATGGAACAACTCGCCGTCGACCAGAAAATTCGCTCGGTGCTCGACCAACACGCCCGCCTGGCAGTCGGCATCGACGACTTGGATTCCAGCGCCGATCTCTACTCGGCAGGCATGACCTCGCTTTCCAGCGTGAACGTGATGCTCGCCCTGGAAGAAGAGTTCGACCTGGAGTTCCCTGAGCATTTGCTCAACCGGTCGACCTTCGCCTCGGTGGAATCGATTCGCCGCGGAATCCAGGACGCAGACCATGGATAGCACCCGGACCGCCACGCTGGACGAGCTGATCGACCGGGTCGCCGAAGCGGCCGGCGCACATGCCTCCGACGTCGATGAACAGTCCAGGTTCCCCAGTGAAGCGATCCTCGCCGCCAAGGCTGCGGGGTTGCTCGGTGCACCGGTCCCGCTGGCCGCCGGCGGGATGGCCTTGGATTTCACGGATCTGTGCCGGATCGTCGGCCGAGTAGCCGAAGCCTGTTCCGCCAGCGGCATGATTTTGGCGATGCACTACAGCCAGCTGCTGTGTTTGCTCCGCCACGGACGCAACGCCACCCACCTGGAGCTGTTGTCCCGTTGCGCGGGCGAACAGTTGCTTTTGGCATCCGCGACCACCGAACGCAATGTCGGAGGCGATACCCGGACCTCGTCCTGCGCTGTGGAACGGCTCGACGCGAATGCGATCAAGCTGTCGAAGTCCTGCCCGGTGATCTCCTACGGAAGGTTCGCGGATGCCATCTTGGTCACGGCCCGCCGGAACCCTGCCGCGGTGCCGAACGACCAGGTGATGGTGTATTTGCCGATCGGGCAGGTCCGCCTGACCAAGACGAACGACTGGGATGCCTTGGGCATGCGCGGCACCTGCTCCGAGGGATTCGAGCTGGAGGCCGAAAGCAGCACCGAGTACGTGCTCAGCGACGGCTACGAAACGATCTCTTCGGAAACCGCGGTACCGGCCGCTCATGTGCTCTGGGCATCCGCCTGGCTGGGCATGGCCACCCAGGCCGGGAAAACTGCCCGCAGCGTGGTCCAGAAGGCCGCCAAACGCACGCCCGGCTCGATTCCGCCTTCCGCGTTGCGGCTCGCGGAGCTCGAAGTCCAATTGCAGTCCATGACCGCGCTGGTCCGCTCGGCGGTGCAGCAGTACCAACGGAATTGGGCCGATCCGGAGAACCTCAGCTCGTTGCAATCGGCGATTTCGATGAACACGCTCAAGGTCGCGGCGGCGGAATTCGTCCGCACGATCGTCGGTGACGCGATGCTGATCGTCGGGATGCCCGGCTTCGCCAACAAGTCTCCGATGAGTTTGGCCCGGCTGTACCGGGACAGCATCGCGCCATCGATCATGATCAACAACGATCGGATCCTGCAACAGACTTCGACCCTTCAACTGATCTCCCGAGGAGCCCGATGAGCACCCAATCCCTTCTTCCCGAGCTGCCCTCCGGAGCAGCGGAGTTCGGCCGGAAGCTCGTCGAACACGGCTGGTTGATCCCGACCATGGCCCCGGGGGTCAACGGGCTGAGCGAGGACGCGGAACGCGTCGTGGCGGGTTTGAACCGGCGGGCCGGGCAAATCGCGCGCGCCATGCCGGAATCCCCCGCCCTGCGCAGCCTGCGGTTTCCGCCGGTCAACGGCCAGGAGCTGCTGCAACGCACCAATTACCTGACGTCGTTCCCGCAATTGGTCGGCGCCGTCGACGTTTTCGACGGCGACAGCAGGGACCACCGCGCATTGCTCGAGTCGGTCGATTCGGGAGACCGCGGTTGGCGCGACCGGCTGGCGCCCAGCGATCTGGTACTGGTGCCAGCCGTGTGCCATTCGCTCTATCCGCACCTGCAAGGCACCGTCGCCGATGGCGAATGGTATGAACTCACCGGCGAGTGCTTCCGGAACGAACCCTCCGAGGACCCGTTCCGGATGGTCAGCTTCCGGATGCGCGAATACGTGCTGCTGGGCACCCCGGAGCAGGCCCTGGCGCACCGCGATCGCTGGTTGGCCGAAGCCCGGACGCTGTTGACCGGCCTCGGCCTGACGGTGCGCATCGAGGGCGCCAACGATCCGTTCTTCGGCCGATCCGGCAGATTGCTCGCCTCCGGCCAACGCGCCGCTGAATTGAAGTTCGAGCTGCTGGTGGAAGCCGTGCCCGGCCGGTCCACCGCAGTGGCCTCCGGGAATTGGCACCAAGACCACTTCGGCGGCGAGTTCGGGATTCGCAGCGCGGACGGCAAGCCCGCGCACAGTGCCTGTTTCGGCTTCGGCCTGGAACGGATCATGTTGGCCTTGGTCGCCCGCCACGGATTCCGGCTGGCCGACTGGCCGGCCGACGTCCGCGACGCGCTCCAGGGATAGGGATGTCCGTGCCGTCTAGCAACGCCGCCCCCGCCTCGTTGATCACCCGGAGACTGGCCGGATTGGATCCGGACAACTTCGAGCCGCACCGTCTGCATTCGGACGATCCGGCCTGGGCGAACACCAATTGCTACACCGACGTCTGGATCGAGCTGCTTTCCGCGCTGCATCTCGATCCGTTGCCCGCGATGTCCTGCGCCGTCAGCTCGCAATTTTGCGGCGACCAGTGGGAATTCCTGAAACCCCGCTCCCAGGATCTGGAGAAGCTGTACGGCCTGCGCTTCGGCGAGTACCTGATCTGGAAGCCGATCACCGAGCATTTGGCGGCCCAGTTCGAGCTGGGGAACTTCGCCATGGTCGAGGTCGATTCCTACTATTTGCCGGACACTGCCGGCACCAGCTATCGGACCGAGCACGGAAAGACTTCGATCATCCCGCTGAGCCTGGACCCCGTGGCCGGCCGGCTGAGCTATCTGCACAACAGCGGTTTGTACCGCCTCGAGGGCGAAGATTTCCAGGCGACGCTCGGCACGTCGGCAGTGCACGGATTCGTGCCGAGCCCCTATGTGGACCTGATTGATACTGCTGGTCTCAAACGGCTCGACCCGGCCGAGCTCCTGGCCGCAGCCGAGGAGGTCTTCGCCGGCCATCTGCGGCGGATCGCGGATTCCAGCCAAGCGCAGCCGATGCGCCGGCTGGCCGACTACTTGGGCCGGCAAGCCGCGCCGTTGACCGAACACGGACTGCCCTATTTCCACCAGTTGGCCTTCGCGACCACCCGGCAGGCAGGTTTGGCGGCAATGCTCGCCGCAGAATTCTGCCGCTGGCTTTCCGCCGCCCGGGCCGGCCAGTCCGGCACCCTCCACGATGCCGGGCAACCCGACGAACTGCTCCGGGCCGCAGCGGCCTTCCGTGCCTGCAGCGACAGTGCGAAACAACTCCAGTTCAAACTCGCCCGGTTCGCCTCCGGTCGCAGCACGAGTACCGAATCGGAACTCGCCGCAATGCCCACGCACTGGGAAACCGCGATCGGGATCCTGCAGAACGACCCTGCCGCCCATGGTTGACCTGCTGTCCCACGCCCGCTGGCGGGTAGTGCGCACGCCACCCGGCGCAGCCGCCGACCCAGCCGGCTTGATCGCCCTCGACCCGGCCCAGGCGGTCTCCCTGCCGGCCACTGTCCCGGGCACCGCGGCAAGTGCCTGGCGGGACCAATTCGGCTCCGCTGCGGCTTTGGCCTTGGCCCCCGATGATTGGGATTGGTGGTTCCTCGCCGATTTCGCCGCCGACGCCGGTGCGGACCAACCGTGGCATCTGCACTCCGACGGGATCGCCACTTACTCGACGCTTTGGCTCAACGGAGTTGAAATCGGCTCCGGGTCCGGGGCCTTCGATGCCCTGGACTTCCCGGCGGCTCCGCAGGCCGGTCGGAACCGGCTGGCCATTCGCTGCCGCCCGCTCGGCTCGGTGAGTACGCCCAGCAAACCCCGGGCCCGGTGGCGCAGTTCGCTGATCGCCAACGGCGCCCTGCGCTGGCACCGGACACCGTTGCTGGGCCACATCCCGTGGCACGGCACGATTCCGGCAGTGGGCCCCTGGGCCCGGATCAGCCTGAGCGAATCCGCGCCCTACGAAGTGCTGACCTTGCGCACCGAACTCGACGGCCCGCTCGGGCGAGTGGTGCTATCGGTCGTCAGCGACGCCCCGGTGGAGCTCACCTTGCGGCTGAGCCACCCGGACGGCAGCCTCAGTGCAACCGAGCAGCTCAGCGTCGACGGGGAACGGACGATCGCCGTCGAACTCCCCGAACCGCAGCGCTGGTTTCCGCACAGCCACGGCACCCCGGCGCTGTACCGGCTGGAACTGCACGGCGGGTCCCACCGGCAGTCCTTCGACGTCGGCTTCCGCTCCATCGAAGCCGACCGGCAGGACGGCGGTTTCCAACTCAAGGCCAACGGACTCCCGGTGTTCGCCCGCGGGGTGGTCTGGGCGCCGCTGGATGCACTCCGGCTAGGCGGTTCGCCCGCAGACTACCGGGACGCGCTGAGCCAATTGGCCGAAGCCGGGGTCAATCTGGTCCGGGTCAGCGGCACCGGAAGCTATGAGCAACCGGCCTTCTACCGCGAATGCGATCGGCTCGGCATCATGGTCTGGCAGGATTGCATGCTCGCCACCCTCGATCCGCCGGAAGACTCGGATTGGCTCGACCGGTTCAGCGAAGAAACCGGGACCTGGTTGACCCGACTGGCCAAACACCCGAGCATCGTGGTGGTCAGCGGTGGAAACGAGACCGAACAGCAACCGGTGTTCTGGGGGAAATCCGCGGAACAACGTCGCATGACGGTGCTGGACACGGTGATCCCGGCGATCATCCGGCACTGCATCCCGGCAGCGGTGGCCGTCTCCTCGAGCCCTTCCGGCCCCGGGAACCCGGTGCATGCCAGGAGCGGCATCAGCCACTATTTCGGGGTGGGAGCCTACCGGCGGGGTTTGCCGGATGCCCGGACCTCCGGCGTCCGGTTCGCCGCAGAATGCCTGGCCTTCGCGGTGCCGCCGGAACCGGCGAGCATCGTCCGGCACTTCGGCGAAGCCTTCCAGAAGCACAGCCCCCCGGCGGCCTCGGCGCGCTGGCAGGCCGCCGTCGCCCGGGACCCCGGCGCGGACTGGAGTTTCGAAGACACCGCCGCGCACTACGTCCGGGAGTTCTTCGGCACCGAATCCGCAGCCGGCACCGGCAGGGAACTCGATCTGCACCGGGCAGCCGTGCACCACGCGGTTTCCCGGACCCTGCTCGAATGGCGGCGTCCGGAATCGCCGTGCGCCGGCGCGCTGCTGCTGAGCGCCCGGGATCTGTCCGCCGGGGCCGGGTTCGGCGTCGTCGACGTCGACGGCGTGCCGAAATCCGCCTGGTACGCGCTCAAGGCCGCCTGCCGCCCACTTGCCCTCGGGTTCCAACCGGAAGGCCTCAACGGGGTCGACCTGCACCTGTTCAACGATCGGCCCGAAGCCGTCGAAGGCCTGCTGGAAATCCGGATCCACGGGATCAGCGGAGTGGTCCAAGCCCATGCCGAAATCGCGGTGCGGCTGCCTGGGCACGGCCACCACCGTTGGGAGTTGTGCCAGGCCCTGGGCGGGTTCCTCGATCTGGACCACGTCTGGCAGTTCGGGGAACGCAGCTACGACACGGCCGAGGCGGTGCTCTGGGCGCACGACGGATCGGTGCTCGCCCGGACCGTATTGCTCTTGGGCGGCATCGACCGCCCGCTCGGCGACACTGGGCTGCAGGCCTTCTCCGGCAGCGACCACAGCGGAGATTTCATCGAAGTCAGCAGCAGCAAACTGGCGAGTTTCGTGGCCTTGGATTTGCCCGGACGGGTACCCGAGGACAACTACTTCCACCTTCCGCACGGCGGCCGCAGGCGGATCGCTTGCCGTCCGGTGCCCGCCGGACCGGCGACGCCGCAACGGGCACCGGAGAGCCTTTGGGGCACCGTTCGGGCACTCAACGAGACCAGCGCGCCGCAACCGGTTTGGCGTTTGCCCGAGAACGACATCAAGCGAGGAGGCTGACCATGGCAGAACTTGGCGAGGCAAGCTGGATCATGAGCGGCAATCGGCCCTTGCACGGCTGGGTGCACCGACCGACCGGCAGCGCAGTCAAAGGCGCCGTGGTGATCGCGCCGCCATTGGCCCGGGAACAGGTGATCAGCTACCGCAGCTTGCGGGTGCTGGCGATCATGCTCGCGCAGCAAGGCTGGGTGGCGATCCGATTCGGTTGGACCGGAACCGGTGAATCCGCGCCGATGCCCGAGTCTGCCGACCCGGTGGCGCTCTGGCATCAGGACTTGCAAGCCGTCGTGGGGCTGGCGGAACGGATCGTCGAACCCGGAAAGGTGCATGCCCTGGGCCTGCGGGTCGGAGCCGCCTTGCTGGCTTCGGCACCGCTGGACCTCGGAAAACGGCTGCTCTGGGAGCCCGTCGGTGGTCGGATGTTCCTGCGCCAGCAGAGCATGCTGCGGGCCATGTCGTTGCCGGAGGATCCGGTGGTGCCCCAGGATGCCGGCGTCGAAGTGAACGGGGCGCTTTTCCTGCCGCATCAGGCCAGTGCGCTGTCCGCAGTGCCGAACCCGGCGAAAGCACCCCCCGGAACCCTGCCTCCGGGCACTGAGATCAGCGTCGAGACGGATGTCAACCGGAGCCGGAAAGTGCATTCCGTGGCTTCGATCCACGCCGAAGTGCCCACCGAGTCGCTGCAACGGCTCATCGATTCGTTCCCGGAATCCGGCCGACCGGTGCTGCAACGTCCCTGGGCCCCGGTGCGGGCCATCACGCTGGCAGCGCCGGCTGGCCGGCGGATCGTCGAGGAACTCGTGGAGGTGGGCCCGGACCGGCTTCCGGGGGTCTACAGCCGGCCGCTCGGCAGCAGTTCGGGCACCGAAGCTGCGGCATTCTTCGTCGCGGCTTCGGCCGAACCCAAAGACGGCGTAACCGCGCTCTGGGTCGAGGCAGCCCGGAACCTCGCGGCTCGCGGGGTTCCGGCCTTGCGTGCCGAACGCCGGGGATGCGGCGACCTGGGGGTGCCGGAGGCACTCATGGACCCGAACCCCTACACCCTCGAGGCGATTGAGGACACCGAAAACACCGCCGCCTGGCTGCACGCCAAAACCGGAGGTTCGGTGACCGGAATCGGCTTGTGCGTCGGCGCCTGGCTGGTCAGCATGGCCAGTGAACATGCTCCGATCGACCGGGTCGTGATGTTCAACAACGTGGCCTGGCGTTCCGATGCCGATTACTTCCGTCGGGCGTTCGACGAGTGGAACATCGCGGACGATCCGGTTGACGTGCTCAGCTCGGCGGCACGCGACCAACGGCACCGGGCGAGCCTGAAGTCAACGGTCAAAGAACTCCTGCGGGCCAAAGCCCCGTATCCACTTTGGCTCACGCTGGGGCGGCACAGCATTGCGAATACGCCGGAAGTCCTGATGGACATCGGCTCCCGGCAATCCGAATTGCGCCTCTACTTCGGCCCGGTGGACCACCAGCACTTCATTTCCGAACGCGGGCCCGCCGGGCTTCGGAACCTGCAGCGTTCCGGCAGGGTAGTCACCCACCATGCGGAACCGGTACTCGACCATTCGCTCATGGGCCACGCCGCACGGCTGCGCTCGCTGAGCATCATCGAAGAGCTGTTCCCGCTCCGGGAAACCGGGCCGCGGCCGCAGCGCGAACCCGGGCTCAGCTGAACAGCAGGCCTGCGTAGAGCGCCCGGTAATCCGCGGCCGCGGAACGTTCGTCGAACCGTTCCCGGGCGCGTTCCGCTGCGGCCCGGCTCACCGCCTGGTACTGCGGGTCCGGTAGCTCGAGCAAACCGGCCATCGCGGCGGCCAGTTCCTCCGGCCGCCCCGGTGCGATCAGGAATTCCGGCCGCACCGTCAACTCGGCGCAATCGCCGACGTCGGTACTGAGCACCGGAAGCCCAGCGCTGAGCGCTTCGATGCCCGCCATCGGCAATGCCTCGTGGGTGCTCGGGCTGACCAAGGCCCGGGCGCCGTCGAATAGTTCTCGGACGTTTTGGACCGAGCCGTGCAAAGTCACCAGGTCGGCCACCCCGTGCGCCGCCAGGCTCGCGGCCAACTCGGGATTGTCCGCATCCATGCCGAGCCCCGCACAGTCCAGCCGGACCTCCGGATGGCTGCTGCGCAGGATCGCCAACGCGGCAAAGAGGTCCGCGTGGCCTTTCACCGGATGCCATCGGGCCAGCTGCACGAAACGCCGGCTCCGCTGACGCCGGCGGAGCAACTCCGGAGCCAATACCGCGTCCGCGATCCGGGTGCCGTTGCGGATCAGACTCGGCGCAACGCGGTAGCCGGACTGGATCGCGTATTCGAAGGCGGAAGGCGAGCAGGCCACCACGGTGAACCGCTTGCTGAGCCGGGCTACGGCTTTTCCGACCAGACGGGAAATCGCCCGGGTCTGATGCGAACTGCTGACATGCACGGTACTGACTTTGGGCACCGTGAGCCGACTGAGCGCACTGACCAAATCGGATTGCGCCAAATGCGAATGGACCAGTTCGATCCGGCGCCCGAGGACCAACTCCCGCAACATCCGGATGGCCCGCCAGGGCAGCACATCCCGTTTCTGCATCCCGACGTAGCTGACCGAGTCCAAGCTCGCCGCGAACCGCTCGGAGAGTGCACCGGGCGCCATCAGAACCAAGAGGTGCACTTCGTCGTCGGGGTGCCGCTGCCGGGCCAAGCCTTCGATGAGGGTCTGCGCGCCGCCGGTCTGCGCATCATTGACCACATGCAGAATCCGCACTATCCACGCTCCCAGTTATGACCGGTGCCTTGTCCACCCCCGCCCCGCTGGAAACCGCGGGCATTAGGCGGACAAGCACCGGTCGTGCGCGTCGTTCGACGCCTGAGCCGACCCCCCAATGAGCCTGCTCCACTTATAGAAGTGCCCAGGGGGAGAATTTCGTGACGCGGTAAAACTCAAGATCTGCAGATTTTTTTCGGCCGGATCCGCGGCGGCTGCGGGCCCGGCCCGGCACAGCGAACTGCGATAGCATCGGTGGATGCGAAAGCGCGGCTTTCATCTGATTTCCGGACTCGTCGTGCTCAGCGTCGTCGGCCTCGCCGTCTGGCTCGGGGTCAGCTCGGTTTCCACCCTGGCGACCTTGGAACCGACCGGGCCCGGCGAACCGACCGGACAGCCGTCGTCCGGCACCGAGATCGTCAACCCGATGCGCGGCCAGTACCGCTGGGGCGGAACCAATAAATGGGGCAGCTTCGAGGGGCAATTGTTCCCTTCGGCGGGAAACCCCGGCTACCGGGCAGAGCAGCAATGGCCCGGTGCGAAAATCAGCTACTACCGGTTCACCTGGGCCGAGGTGCAGCCGGGCCAGGACGACTTCAGCTTCGCGCGGATCGAGGCCGAGCTGGCGAAAGCCACCACGCGTGGTGAGAAGCTGGGCTTTCGGATCATGCCTGCGGACAACTGTTGCGCACCGATGCCGGAGCCGCTGACCGTGCTGCCCGGATGGCTCACCGGGCTGGGCGTCAACCAATGGACCTACCGGGGATTCGATGCGGCCGTCGTGGTGCCGGATTGGAACAACCCGAGATACCTCGCCGCGATGACCGCGCTGATCGCCAAGCTCGGTGAAAAATACGACGGCGATCCGCGGATCGCGTTCATCGACATGCTCGGCTACGGGAATTTCGGCGAATGGCACAGCTACCCGATGAACCAGGAATACCCGAGGAATCCGGGCGGCCAGAACGAGATCACTCCGGCGAACCTCAAGGCTCTGGTGGAAGCGAACGTCCAAGCGTTCCGAAGAACCCGGCTGCTCAGCTTCACCGCGAGCCCGGAGGCCCTGGCCCAGGCGATGGCGGCCCGATCCGATATCGGGATCAGAATGGACTGTCTGGGCGACGCCACCGGAGGCAGCGCTTTGTTGAACATCATGGCGAATCCGGCCGCCACGGTCCGCTGGACCACCGCGCCGGTGGTGACCGAATGGTGCGGCGCCAACTTCAGCCAAACCGCCGAGATCCCCGCGGGTCCGAACTTCGATTTCTTCCGCGCCGACGTCGGGCAGGACCTCTACCGGGTGGGCCGCGGGCAGGTGGACCGCTGGCACGTCTCGTTGCTCTCCAGCGGGAATTTCCCGTTCGCTTACAACGGCGGGGTGATGGCTGAAGGGCAATGGCAGGACTTCGTCGCGGCGAACACCATGAGCGGTTACCGGTACTCCGTCGCAGCCGCCGGAGTCCCGGTGCGGCTCCCGGGGAGCAACCGGGTCCAGGTGACCACCACTTGGACCAACTCCGGGGTGGCCCCCACCTACGATGCCTGGCAGATCGTTCTGGAGCTGCGGCTGAAAGGGAGCCCGACGCCGATTGCGTCGGCGGTCTCCGCCTTGGATCTCCGGACGCTCTATTGGGGCGACGGCGACGGCGGCCTCGCCCCGGTCCAAGGCCGGCGAACCATGACCGACCTGATCACGATTCCGGATTCGGCCCCGGCCGGCGACTACGAAGTGGTGGTCCGGGTCCGGGCCGCGGAAGCAACTGCGCAGCCGGACTCCGCCGGAACAGCGAAGTTGCCGGGCCTGGGCCTGGACACCGCCATGCCCCAGCTGGGCAACGCCGAATACTCGGCCGGCTCGCTGGCGATCAACCGCTGAACCCGGCCCGGCTCAACCGGCGAACCCGCGCGGGTTGTTCTCCTGCCAGCGCCAATGGTCCCGGCACATTTCCGCGATGCCCCGTTCCGCGACCCAGCCCAGTTGCTCTTGCGCCGCAGCCGGACGGGCAATGCTGACCGCGACGTCACCCGGGCGGCGGGCCCCGATTTCAAAGGGGATCTCCCGGCCGGACGCGGCGGCGAAATTGTCGATCACCTCCAGCACGGAATGCCCCTTGCCGGTGCCGAGGTTCCACCGGAACACGCCCCGATGGCGGTCCAGGAATTCGAGCGCGGCGATGTGCCCCTGCGCCAAGTCCATCACGTGCACGTAGTCCCGTACCCCGGTTCCGTCCGGAGTGGCGTAGTCGGCGCCGTGCACGGTCACCTTGGCCTGCCGTCCGATCGCCACCTGGGCCACATAGGGCAGGAGGTTGTTCGGCACGCCGGCGGGATCTTCGCCGATCCGTCCGGAGGGGTGCGCCCCGACCGGATTGAAGTAACGAAGCATCGCGATCCGCCAGCTGGGATCGGCAGCGCCCAGGTCGGCGAGCGCTTCCTCGATCTGCTGTTTCGTGCGGCCGTACGGGTTGACCGGCGCCAGCAATGCCGACTCGGCCAAAGGGCTGGGCTCGTCCGCGCTGTACACCGTCGCCGAAGAACTGAACACCAAAGTTCGCACCTGGTGCTCGGCCATGCTGGCCAGCAGGTTCAGCGTGCCGATCAGGTTGTTCCGGTAGTAGCGCAGCGGGTCGCTGACCGATTCGCCCACTGATTTCAATCCGGCGAAATGGATCACTGCTTGCGGGCGTTCCTGGGCGAAGACCGCGGACAACGCCACCTCGTCCAAGAGGTCCAGCTCCCGGAACCCGACCGGCCGGCCACTGATTTCCTGCACCCGTTGCACGGCTTCGGCCGAAGAGTTCGCCAAATTGTCCACGATCACGAGCTCATGCCCGTCCTGCAATAACCCGACCGCGGTATGCGAGCCGATGTAGCCGGCCCCTCCAGTCACCATGATCTTCATGAGTCCCCCACTCTCTCTGGTATCCGTTCCCGCTCCGGGAACGGCACTTCGTCCACCGCCGGCCGGACTGTGCCCGCGCTCAAGCCCAACGCCAGGGCGAGCCAGAACGGCGGATAGGTCAGTTCGGTCACCGTGAACGAGGCTACGAAGGTGGCCACGACTGCGGGCAGCAGGCTGGCCGCCACGCTGCTGCCGGCCGCACCGGGGCCGAGCACTCTGCCCAGTCGGAAGCTCTGGCCGACCATCACCGCGGCCAGCACCAGGAAAAGCCCGGTGCCGATGAGTCCGGTCCCGTAGAGCAGCTCGACGTAGCTGTTGTGCACGAACGAAACCACGAAGTCGCCAGGCGGCGAACTGAAATTCGCGGTGAGCTTCGGCTGGATCGAACCGATGCCGAATCCGGTCAGCGGCTGTTCGCCGAACAGGCGCAGCGCCAACCGCCAGGCCAGGATCCGGCTGTCCACGTTTTCCGCCGCGATGTATTGCTTCTGCTGCAGGGTTTGCGTGATCCGCTCGTTCAGGAAGGGCAGTGCCAGCAACGCCAGGAGCATCGCCACCGCCGCACCGCCGATCAGCATCAGCCGGTCCCTGCGGTACAGGATGAAATGCACCGCGAGCCCCACCGCGACCGCCAACCAGGTCCCCCGGGAAAGCGAGCCGACGGCGACCAGCAAGCAGAGCCCGGCAGCCACCAGGAAGACGATCCGTTGGCTGCGCGGGAGACTGCGCTCCCGGGCCAACCCCAGCGAAAGGAAAAAGGCGGCCGCCACCATCACGCCGAAGTCGTTGACGTCCCCGGCCACCGGGGTCATCACCGTGGTGCGGCCACTGAGGTAGACCAGCACCACGAAGACGCAGCCGAACGCGATCGAAAGGCTGTATGACTTGGCCAGGTTCAACAGCCCCCGTTTTCCGGACGAGAGCTGGTACAGCGCGATCAACGAGAATCCCCAGCCGATCAGGGAAATCGAATAGCTTCTGGACAGTTCGCTATTCCCGGAGACCTCTCCGGCGATCAGAGTCCAGATCCCGAAGGCCAGGAAAACCAGGTGCGCCCAATGGATTCTGGGCAATTTGACCCGGAGGAACAAGGCCAGCGCGACGCCGGCGGTGAGCAGCAAAGCGGCCGGTTTGAGCGGTGCGATCGGCCAACCCGGCAGCGTCCAGACCAGGCCGATGACCAGCAGATAACCGGGCATCAGCACGGCGGGATAGTTGACGATCAGGAACAAGGCGAGCAAGCCGAGGACCGGCAACGCGGCCGCCGGAGTGAAAAACGCCGCGATTGCGGCAACTCCGAGGCTCCCGGCGCTGATGGCCAGCGTCGGTTTTCCGGAAAGCAAGGGCGCGAGCCTGAGCTCCGGATCAGTCAACCACGTCTTGCCGCTCTGGGTTCCGGTCATCTGGCCATCCCGGGGTGGTACCCGTTGAGCGCATCGAGCTTCCGTTGCCGGTTCCGCAACAACCGCAGACCTCCGGGGATCTTGGCGATCCTGGCTTTGGCCATCAACCGCCTCTGGTACGACGCCACCTTGCCGATCTCGGCCAAAGCCGCCTTCGCCGCGCCGAGGTCGTCGGCGCGCAGGGCGTTTTCGAACCGGCCGACCATGCGTTGCGGCGAGCCTACCGCGAGACGCAATTGCGCGGCCTCCCGCTCGATCGGAGTCAGCCGGACGGCTGGCGAGCGCAGCAGTTTGCGCAGCACTGCGTCCTGGTTGCGGTAGAGCGCTTCGGTGTCGGTGGAGAGTGAGCTCGAAGTCCAGCGGTAGATCGCCTGCGGATCGTCTTGGCGCACCATGGTCCAGCCCGCGTAGATGGCCCGGAGCCAGAGGTCCCAATCCTCACAGGAGCGCAGGGCGTCGTCGAATTCGCCGACCTCCTCGAGCATCGTGCGTGGGAAGACCGTGAAAATGCTGCCGATGTTGTACTGCAACGCGGCGAGCCGCTGCTCTGCTGGCGCGATCTGCGCTTCCCGGAGCATCGGCCGGCCGGGCGTGATCCCGGTCGGTGTGAGCACCAAGGCATTGCAAGCTGCGAAGTATTTGCCCGGGCCCTGCGCCGCGAGCAACGCCACCGCCGTTTCGAGATAAGCCGGCAAGAGCATGTCGTCGGAATCGCAGATCGTCAAAAAGTGGCCGTCCGCGATGGAGATGGCGCGGTTCCGGGCCCCGGCCAGTCCGCGGTTTGCCTGCGACACCACTTTGACTCGGCGATGCCAGCCGGCAGCAGTCCGGTACCGGCCCTCATACGCCCGGGCGATCCGCAGGGTCGAGTCGGTGGAACCGTCGTCGACCACCACCGCCTCCACGGATCCGGCATAGTCTTGGCTGAGGATCCCGCTGAGCGTGGCGCCCAACGTTTCGGCAACGTTGTAGGCAGCGACCAGCACGGTCACACTTTCCCGCATCCGAGCCCCTTTCCTTGGCATTCTCGGCATTCCTTCATCCGCCCGCACCCACCCGGTTCGGCTCAGCGCGCCGGTTCCAGCAGCCGCGCGTAGATTTCTTCCCAATGGGCCAACGACGCGGCCAAATCCATTTCGGCGACCCGGGCCCGCCCGGCGTCTGCCCGATCCTGGGCCAGCCGACGATCCGCCAAGGCAGCCAGCAAGGCATCCCGGAAGGCATCCCGGTCCCCGGCCGGAACCAACCAGCCGCTGTGCCCGTCCCGGACCAGCTCGCCGATCCCTCCGACGTCCGTGGCGACGACCGGGACCCGATACGAAAACGCTTCGAGAATCACATTGGGCAGGCCCTCACTCGTCGACGGGACCACGAGGACCTCGGCTTGTGCCAGGTACTCGGCCGGATCCACCCGGTCGATCATCCGGACGCTGCCCGCCAGCACCGGATTTCGCCCGATCTGATCCAGCAGGTCCGCACGGAGTTCGAGTTCCTCGGCGCTGGCCGCCGGCCCGGCGAGGACCAATTCGGCCGCGGGGAAGGCGGCCTTCACCTCCGGCCAGATCTCCAGCAGCAGCCGGTGGCCTTTCCGGAAGTCCACCCGGCCCAGGAGTTGCACCCGGCCGCGGATCGGCGCCCGTTCGGGCCACGGCGGAAGCTGCACGCCCAAATACACGGTGTCGGTGCGAGCGGCAGGCGCACCACGGCGGATCGCGGCCCGGGTCACCGCCTGCGCACAACCGACGACCAGGTCGGCGCACCGGTAGGACAGCCGGTCCGCCAGCTTGAGCAGCCTGCCTTTCCACTCGTCCAGACCCACTTCGGCGAGCACGGTCTTCGGCCGGCTGCGCCCGGTCAAGGACTTGGCCACGATCGGCCCCCAGAGGTTCGGCGTGGGCGCCCAACTGTGCACGATCGCCGGTTGCGCCCGCTGCAGTGCGCTGCGCAGTTCCCGGAGGAAGCGAAGATCCAGTGGCCGTCCTTTGGCCAGCACCGTGGTGGGCACCAAGCCGGCGAAGTCGGCAGCGAGCGGGCCCTCCCGGACCAAGACCACTTCATGCCGGTAGCCGTTTCCGGCGCCGGCTACCGCGGTCTTGAGCAAAGCCAGCAGCTGGCGTTCCGCACCGCCGTGGTCGGCTCCACTGAGGTGGACGATGGTGGGTTTCACGAAGCCCTGACCCAACGACGCCGGTTGGCGTACGCCCAAGCGATCGCGCCGAACACCAGCAGCCCGGCCGCCCCGCTGCCCAGCACGATGAGCGGTTTCGGCAGGCCCTGGCCCTGCTCGGTCTTCTCGGCACCGGTCACCACGCCGAGTTTTGCGCCCGAACCGCTGAGTACCTCGGCGACTTTTGCAACCCGGGGCATCACGGTTTCGTAGGCCTGGGCCACCGCGAAGGTTTCTTCCGGGCTGCTGCCGTTGATCTGCACGCTGAACAACAACGGCGAATTCGGGATCAGGCGGGGCGACACCGTGGCGCTGGTGCTGCGGCCCACGACGTCGTCCACCGCGGCCTTGGTCGCCGGATCGGCGACGATTGCGGCGATCACCGGGGTCAGCAGCGCCAGCTGCCCCGACTCGGCCGGCGGCCGCGTCGCCTGCGGGTCCGCCGGCTGGCTCGGCGCGGCGGTGCCCGGGATCAACGCATAACTGGAACTGGCCAGGTAGCTCGGTTTCTGCACGCCGCTGGCCAGCACGCCGGCCAGCAAACCGAGGCCCAGGCCCAGCAGCAGCAACAGTGCGGTCGGCCAGCTGCGGCGCCACAGGCTCGGCTTCGGCCGCGCCGCCCGGTTGGTCCGCAAGGCCGGGGTTTCTGATTCGGCCACGGCAGGCGGCCCGGCTTCCGGCTCGGTTTCCAGTCCGATCTCAACCACATCTTTCATGTCTTCGTTTCCTTCAGTTTCTGCTGCGGATCCGGCCGGGAGCGCGGGGCTTCGGCCGTCCCGGGATCCGGGACCGGCGGTGCCGAGGCGCACCCAGCTCCGGACCGGGCCGGGCAATCGGCCCAGCACCGGAGCAGCAATTTCCATATCGTCGAGGTGCAAAGGTTTGAGCACCGGGAAGGCCAGCAGCAAAACCGCCAAGCCTCCGGCAAGACCGCCGAACAGGGTCAGCAATGACGGTGCGCCGAAGCCCAGCAAGGTCAGCCCGGGCGCGGCGATGAGCAGCATCAGGAACACCGCGTTCCGGATCTCCCGGCCCCGGGGCAAGGCCAGGCCTTCGACCCGGTGGGCCGAAGCCAGCAGTACTACGACCACCACCAATTGGCCCAGCGAGTTCGCCACTGCAGCGCCATAGATCTCATAGGGCGGAATCAGCACGACGTCCAGGACCAAGGTGGCCACCGCCCCGACTGCCTGGGCTTTGACCACTACCCGCAAACGGCCCAATCCCAGCATGGTCGCGCTCACCATGGCGGACATCGGGCCGATCAAAACCGGCAGTACCGCGGAAATCAGCAGAACCTGCCCGGCCGGCTGGTAGACCTGCCCCCAGAACAGGACGACCGCGGACGTGCCGCAGGCCAAGAGGAAACCGGCGGCGACCGCACTGACCACGAACATGATCCGCTGGCCGCCCGCATAACCGCGGCGCACTTTGTGGATCAAGCCGGCGGCTGCCAACGTCGAAACCGTGGGCAGGATCACCGGGATCAAGGCGAGCGGCAGCCGCACCGCGACTTGGCCGGCATTGAAAGCGACATTGTAAAAGGCCAGATGCTCTGGTTGATCACCGTGGAAAATAGTCAAGAACGCCAGCTCGCTGCGCTGCATGACCACCGTGTCCAACAAAACCAGGACGCCGCTGCCGAAGGCGAAAACCAAGAGCGATCGGCGAAGCTTCCGACGGCCGGCGATCGGCAAGGCCTCGGTGTGCAAGGCGCCAATCCGATTCATTGCGCGGTACAGCATCGAAATGGTGATCACCGCGGAGAGGACCGCGGTCACTGCGACGACCATCACCACCGCGGTGATGCCGGAGCCGTTGAGCAGGAAAACGATGGTCACCGGCACCCCGATGACTTGGCCCAGCAGGCCTATCACGCTCGCCGCCCGGTAGCGGCGCATGCCCAGAAGCGCCTGCGAACCCACCGAGTGCACCGTTGCCGCCGCGGCGTAGACGGTCACCGCCAGCCACTCGACCCAGCGCCCTGGTTCGTAGAGCCGGCCGACCACGAAGGTCACGGCGACGGCCAGCAACGCCGGGAGCAAGCTCAGCCGAAGCGTCCAGGTGACCAGGTACCTGGATTGCCGGAGCCGGTTGCCGCCGAGCGAATCGGAGAGTGAACGCTGCAACGCGAGCGGCAGGCCCAAGGCGCAGACCACCGAAGCGGTCGACGCGACGAAGATCATGAAGCTCTGGACACCCTGTTCCGCCGGGCCCAGGATCCGGCCCACGGCAATCGAGAGCACCAGGGTCAGAAGTTGCGGGGCAACCGAGGCGAGCGCGTTCCAGGCGACGCCGCGGCCCACTGAAGCCACCGAGATCGCCTCGCCCGGAGTGCTTCGTTCCGGGCTCCGGACATCCTGGGTCAACACGGCCCGCTGCCTTGGCCGGTCCGGCCGAATCGTGGCGCTAGCGAGTCATCGGAGACCGGAAGATCCACGATTTTTTGGTACTCGGCCACAGGCCCCTCTCCCCCAGCAGCACCTCAGCTGGTTCAACCCACACTGGTGTAGTGCGGCTGATCGGAGAACGTGACGCGGAAACCGGACGAAAATTAGTTGCCCGAGGTAGCCGAAGGCTTGGCGCAGCTGATTTTCCCCGGAGTCGAATCGACTTTGTCCGCAGGAATCGGCGCCTGGTAGCCGGCCGCCAGGTACACGTCGACGCTGGCGTCGGCCCGATCGTCCCTGCGGAATTCCAGTCCGGGAATGTTCCGTTGCAGGTTGAACGCGGCGCTTTCGCCCATCAGCCCGGAGACCACGACGCCGGCGCTCGTGGTGCTGATGGTTTTGTCCCCGACCGTGTTCACCTGGTAGCCACGGGCCTTCAATTCGGTAGCCAGACCGCCGGCCAAACCAGCCCGGGTAGTGGTGTTGTAGACGTTGACCGTGATCCCGATGTTCGCCGGGTAGTCGAAGTTGTCCGCCGGGCAGTTGGGATCTGCGGCCGCGCTGGTCGTCGGGCTCGCCGGCGCCGCTTGCGGAAACCGCAGCACGCCGGTCCAGACCAGGAACGCCAGGGCCAAGGCGATCACAACGATTCCGCCGAGCAGTGACAGGATGATCCCGTGCGTCCAGCGGCGTCGGACTTTCACCTGCTCAGCGGTGGGTTCTTCGAAAACCGCGTCCAATTCTTCGCGGTCCACCACGTGGTGGCCGTGGTACGCGAGGCCTTCGGCTTCTTCGCGTTCCAGTCGGGACCGCTCCTCCGCCTTGAGCCGGCGCTTCTCTTCCAGCTCCTGGCGCCGGGCCTGGCGCGCCCGCTCCCGTTGCAGTTCCCGGGGCGGCAACGGCGGCTTCGGCGGTATCCGCGGCCCCTCCGGCTCAGTCATCCAAGACCAACACGCGGGCATGCAGGACGGTGCGCTGGTGCAACGCGGTGCGCACCGCACGGTGCAATCCGTCTTCCAGGTAAAGCGTCCCCTTGAACTGCACCACATGCGGAAACAGGTCGCCGAAAAAGGTCGAGTCCTCGGCGAGCAACGCCTCCAAGTCCAGCGTCCCTTTGGTCGTCACCAACTCGTCGAGCCGGACCTGCCGCGGCGCCACCGCCGCCCAGTCTTTGGGCGAGTGGTATCCGTGGTCGGGGTAGGGCTTGGAATCGCCCACTGCTTTGAAGATCACGTGACCAGCCTAAAGAAGTTATTCCAGTGTTCGACCTTATTCTTCCGAGATACCCCGGTTGTGGCCAAATGGTTACGTACCGGATTCCCCGCTCTAGGCCAGCGCCTCTTCCACCGCCGCGACGACTTCGGCGGACTCGGGCTCCACGGTTGGCGCAAACCGCGCCACGATCTCGCCGTTCCGATTGATCAGGAACTTTTCGAAGTTCCATTTGATCAGGCCGGGCAAGATCCCGTTCTTGAACTTGGTCAATTCCGCGTACAGCGGGTGTTGGTGCTTGCCCCTGACGTCCGCTTTTTTGGTCAGCGGGAAGGTGACGCCGAAGTTCTTGTCGCAGAACTCGGCGATGTCTTCATCGGTACCGGGCTCCTGCCCCGCGAATTGGTTGCACGGCACGCCCAGGATCTCGAAACCTTGCGCCTGGTACTTTTCGTACAACGCTTCCAAGCCGCCGTACTGCGGCGTGAACCCGCATTGCGAAGCCACATTGACCACCAGCACCGCCTTGCCCTGGAACCGGCCGAAATCGCCGACCGTCCCGTCGTTGAAGGTCAGAGGAATGTCGTAAAGCTTGCTCATGCTGGCACCTTTGCTCGCCGAAGTCGGGTGCTATTGGGAACGCATCCGTTGCCGGGCGGTATTCCGGCCTGGACCAATCTTGGCATGGCCCAGGGCATTGGCAAGTCCGAACCGGGGCATATTGGCATAGACCGCCTCGCGGTCCGCGGCTGCGACCTTGAAAGTCTCGTGCCAGACGCCGACGTCGCCGCTGCTGCCGACCTCTTTCATGTAGCGGCGCCACGGCGCCAGGTGCGGGGCCCTCGCGTCCGAAGCGAAATCGCGCAGATGCGCCGGCGATGTCCAATACGTCAGCAAGATCGTGGTGCGTCCGAACCAGCTCTCGAAACCGAGCAGACCCGCTTCCGGCTCGGCTTGCAGGTGTTTCAGCATCGGTGGCATCGCTTTGGCCACCGGAAGCCACACCGGGAGCTTCCACCACTTGTTGACCCGCATCCCGATCAGGAAGACGGTGACCTCCTGATCTGTCTCGGCCACCGTGTACCGGCCGGGAAAAACTTCTGCACGCATCTCGATACCTTTCGTAACGCTGTTACATAACCTTGTTATGAAACATTGTTATGCAATAATTCTGCAATGGCAAGACCCAGAATCCACGACGCCGGACTGCGTCAGGCGCTGCTCGAGGCCACCGCTGCGTCGGTGGCCGCCGACGGCGTCGCCGCGCTCAACCTCCGGCAGCTGGCGCAGCAGTGCGGAACCTCGACCTCTGCGGTGTATTCGCTGTTCGGCTCCAAAGACGCACTGCTCCAAGCCACCGCGCGTTTCAGTTCGGAAAGCTTCCGCGCCGCGCAGGAAGCAGTTCCGGAAACTGACTCCCCGCTGCAGGACCTGCACGCCCTGGGCCTGGCGTACCACGACTGGGCGATTGCCAATCCGGCGCTCTTCCAATTGATGTTCAGCGGAGTGCTGGACGGGTATCGTGGCGATCCCGCAGCGCTGGAATCCGGCATGGCGGCCATCGAACCCCTGGAATCCGCAGTCCGCCGAGGACTCCGCGCCGGGGTGCTGGAAGCCGGCTCGGAACGTCACGTGGTGCTCGCGCTCTGGGCCCTGGTGCACGGTCTGACCACCCTGGAATTGACCGGGGACTGCCCGCCCGCCGAAGCCGGCGCCGAGGTTTGGCATGCGGCTTTGGCCGCGGCGCTGCGCGGCTGGCAGCCACAGCGTCCAGACTAGTCGTTCGGCAACCGACTACCGGCGAGGTTTTTGCGGTAGAACTAGTCCATGAACCAACTCCATCCGACCACGGCGGCAGCCGATTCACCGGCCCGGTTCGTCCAACTCCACCGCGGCGGCACCAGCGTGGTCGTCGAGTGCTCCGGCCAGACGATGCCGCGGATCCTGCACTGGGGGGCTCCGCTGGACCAGCAGGGGCCGCTGTCCGGGCACCAGTTGGCCGCCTTGTCCTTGGCGATCGCGCCGCAGCCGGGTCTGGCGGGCCTCGAGGTCCCCGCCCGGATGAGCTTGCTGCCCCAGGAATCCGAAGGCTGGCAGCACCTGCCCGGGCTGCAAGGGCACCGCGCCGGCCGGGCCGGCTTCCCGAGATTCGTCGTCGAAGAGTTCGAGGCCGTCCCGGACGGTTTGTCGGTACGAGCCGCCGATCCCGATGCCGGGCTGGAGATCGGCGTCGAACTCCAACTCGGCGAATCGGGCTTGCTGCGCCAGCGGCTCTCTGTTCGGAACATCGGGGAAACGGCCTACGAAGTCCTGGCTCTCGGCGCGACGTTCCCGTTCTCCGCCAACGCGGCCGAGATCCTGGACAGCGCCGGACGGCAGCTGAAAGAGCGCAGCCCGCAACGCCGCCCGCTCACCGTGGGCACGCACCTGCGTGAGGGCCGGCGGGGCCGCACCGGTGCCGATGCCCCGTTGCTGCTCGCCGCGGGGACCGCCGGGTTCGGCTTCCAACACGGCACCGTGCACGCAGTCCACCTTGCCTGGAGCGGGAACTACCGGCTCAGCGCGGAACGCACCGTCGAAGCGCAGAACTTCTTCAGCGCCGCCGAATTGCTGCTCCCGGGCGAAATCATCCTGGCCCCGGGCGAAAGCTACCGGACCCCCTGGTCCGTCGGTTCCTGGGGCGAAGGGCTCGACGAGCTGGCGGCGCGTTTCCACCAAGACCTCCGGTCCCGCCCGGAACACCCGAAACCTCCGCGACCGGTGACGCTCAACAGTTGGGAGGCGGTCTACTTCGACCACGATCTGGGCAGGTTGACCGAGATCGCCCAGGCCGCCGCCGCAGCCGGCGTCGAACGCTTCGTGCTCGACGACGGCTGGTTCGGCTCGCGCCGGAACGACTCCTCCGGCTTGGGCGACTGGCAGGTCTCGACCGCGGCCTGGCCGGCCGGCCTGAAGCCGCTCGTGGACACCGTGCGCGGGCTGGGCATGCAGTTCGGCTTGTGGTTCGAACCGGAGATGGCCAACCTGGACAGCGATCTGGCACGTAGTCACCCGGAATGGATCCTGCACCCCGGCGCCACCGGATCCGAGCGCTGGCCGGTCTCCGCCCGGCAGCAACAAGTACTCAACCTGGCGAATCCGGATGCCTGGCGCTATCTGTTCGACGCGATCAGCGGCTTGGTCGCCGAGCATTCGATCGACTACCTGAAGTGGGACCACAACCGCGACCTGCTGGAACCGGTTGACCCGCGCAGCGGTGTCGCCGCCGTGCACGAAAGCACGCTGGCCGCATACCGGCTGATGGCTGAGCTCAAGGCCGCGCACCCGGGTCTGGAAATCGAGTCCTGCGCCTCCGGCGGAGCCCGGGTGGACCTGGGCGTCCTGGCGCGTACCGACCGGATCTGGGTCAGCGACTGCATCGACCCGATCGAGCGTTTGGACAACCAGGCGTACACCGGCTTGCTGGTGCCCTACGAGATGATGGGCGCGCATATCGGCGGCCCGCAATCGCACACCACCCACCGGACCCACACGATGGATTTCCGCGCCAGTTCAGCACTGTTCGGCCACCTGGGCGTGGAATGGGACATCTCGCAGGCCAGCGAAGCCGAGCGGGCGGAGCTCGCCCGGTGGATCAGCATCCACAAAACGCATCGCGGGCTGTTCCACTCCGGCCGCAGCGTGCACGCGGACCTGACCGACCCGTCACTCGATCTGCGCGGCGTGGTGGCCCAGGACCGCTCGGAAGCGGTCTTCGCACTGACCCAGCGCAGCGCCCCGATCAGCAACCCGGCCGGGCCGGTGGCCTTCCCGGGATTGGACCCGGCGAAGAACTACCTGGTGGAGCTGTTGACCCCGGTTGATTCGGTGGGCCGGCAAAGCCGCGCCCCGCTGCCGTGGAACTCCGGAGCGGAACCGCTGCAGCTCAGCGGCGCCGCCTTGGCGAGTGTGGGTCTGCAGATGCCGATCCTCTACCCGGAAAACGCCGTAGTCATCCGGTTCACTCAAAGCGGGGCCTGACTCTGGACTCCGAACCACACGATTCGCCTACTGAAATCCCGTTCGCGGAGGTAATTCCATACGCGAACGGGATTTCGATGCGCGGGAAGCCCCGGGAATCGATGCATCCGGCTGGGAAGACAGCACCTGGATCCTGAACTCGATCTACGAACTTCCGCATGCTTGAAGCTCGCGGTGGCGGCATCAACTACAGCCCCCTTTACAGCCCCCTTTACAGCCCCCGTCCGCCCCCGGTGGTTTTCCGAGCCCTGGTCGATGAACATCTCGGTTCCGCCCGAAGGTTCGCTGGAAGAAGAGGACTTCGACAATCTGGTCTCCCATTTGGCCGCCTTCTCCAAAGATGCCGAATGCCACTTCCACTTTGCCTTCACCTTCGAGATCCCCGAAGACCCCAAGGATCAGCCGGTTTACCGGGCCCCGCTCGCCGGATTGCCGGAGTTGTTCCGCACCGACCCTGGACACCCTGGACTGGAAGCCGCAGTAGCCGCAGATATTGGCCGACGCCGGGGAAATTTCTGCGGCGTCGGCCAAGATCGGCGGCGTGAGTCTGCTCAAGCTGATTATCGATGCCTTGCCGAAACAGTGTCATGCCGAAGCGAGAACCTTAGAGCCTAGGAGAACCCTTCAACCTCGTCCTTGAGGTAAACACCGGCTTTGACCTCCCAGAATCGGCCGTCCAGGTTGTTCGCGATCTTCGGATCGGGTTTCCCTGTTGCGATCACTGGCTCAGCAGCCTGCTGCAAGGGGGGGCCGCCTGCACCCTCATGGTCTCTTCGAACGGGTCAGACGACTCGCGAAATCCAATCACCATTCGGCAATTGGCCCAGCTTGAGCGTAATCGGCACCTCGCTCCCGCCAGGCACCCGGATGAGTTGATCGTTGTTGACTTTCCAACTGTCCAGTTCGAACAGCTCGCCTTCCTGATCAAGATTCACCGTCACCGAAACGTGAATCCCATCAACGTCCAGATAGGATCCTTCGGCAATCTGCTCGAGCATCTTCCGTTCCGGTCTGCCAGGCAGGAACTCCAGACCGCCCATACCGCCATCGTCCATGTTGATCACCCGATAAGCGTCGAGCTTCTCGGGGGCGCAGAACTGCGGGTACGCATCACGCAGCAACACGGTCAGCAGGTACTTCTCCGGTTCAGTGAGGGGCCGGGCTAAAGCTTTCACGTCATCATCCGTTCCTGTACCCAGCCAAAAATCTTGATTACGACCCTGAGCGCACAGTCCAGACGCGAAACAGCTATCGGATATCAAACGGGATGCGAGCCTGGGCCGCCTCGAAACCCATCCCGTCTGAATCATGACAGACGCACCATTCGCTTCTCAGATTGAAGCCGCGCCTTGCTCCTGTTTGAATCCAGCGAACGCCATCGTTGGCTGTTCCTTACTGAAAAGTCGGGCCAACCCGAGTTCGCTCTGGCAAATAGCGGCAAGCTCTTCATGCTCGGCCAGAATAGCCACCGGCACTCCCGATGGAATGGATTCACAATAGACATCCAGAAAGAACCGAATATCCTCAGGCGTCAAGATATTCTGTCGTGTCACGAAGTGCGGCAAATAGTATGGCTTAATTTTGAGCCTCTTCATCCACTCCCTAATCGCCCGAGCGTTTTTCATATCTGTCGTAAACGATTTGGATCCTATCTCATGGAAGATCCCGGGCGCCAAAAACAGGAGGGCAGCGATCAACCAACCGAGAAGAACAATAAGAGTAGAAATATCTAAAATGCCCTGAATCCAAATTGAGACTATAGCGAGAGGAAGTAGAATGATCAAAAATATTGCGACAAATCTCGCCGTCGTATCTTTTCTTTCCTTGGGTGAAATTACGCTCACCATGACGTCGTTCCGCACAGAGTATAGACCGCCCTGAGCCCAGACTACGGCGAGCACAAACCAGTACAACGGATAAAGGGCCACGGCGCGAATACGACTACTCTCTGCCGCCGTGATTGACACCAGCCAAGCCAACGACCAAACCTTCCAGATCGCCACAGGCTTCACCAGACCCCATTTCTTTTTCTGATTAGCCAAAGCACCCCCTTCCGCACTTGGACAGCCGAAATAGTCATCCGAGCCATCCCGTTAGAATCAAAAATTCCCGCACTTCCGCCTCTCATGCCACTCGCCATAACCTATTTAATCAATCATAAGATCAGGTCGGTCGAAATGCCTTTAATGGATTGCCAATCGAATTAACTTCTCGGAGAGAAATCATTCCGCTCACCGGATGCATGACCCGCCTCTCAAGTTACCGTTCTAATAACTTTGTTGACCCCTCTATTTCGGTCAAATTTTTCATAGTGAAATTATGAAGAATAGTTTAAATTTTCTTCATCTGATATTATCAGACCAACCCCGACCGCATTTGCGCCCTCCATTATATAAAATCTGCTACCCGGTTTCAAAAATTCACGAAAGGCATCAGGAGACAAAAACCTCGCCGTAGCATCGATACCTTCAAGCGAATCTTCCGAAAATTCTAGAAGAGTGCTGTGATGTTTTTCGAGAGATTCCTGATCGGAAAATTTGAGATCTCCTAAGTCTTCTACAAATACAACGGTGGGTGTATAATCGCCGCCCACTGGTGGGCCATTTTTCCTTCCACCTTGATTCGCAGGAAACCAATCAAGATGAACTTGAAATTTTGAACTTAAATATACATTGTCCATAGTCTTTCCTAAAAAAATTTAAATACAGAATTGAAAACATTCAGAACTGCATCATCAACATATCGCGCTGGCCCTATTCCATCTATTCTTTCCCACCTCATCAGCTTATCTGCAAAACTACTTGGAACTCGAACTCTAATAACCTTACCAACTCCACGTTCCAACCTTCCACCCCATTTAATTGCATCAGCTTCAGTCTCCGCAAAGAATTTCCCAGGCATAGACCTTTGACCTTCGCGAAACCCGCCCGTCGCAGCAATATCTTCAGCTTCCGGGTGAGACACAAATCTAAATAGGTCGGTCCAATCATCGTCAGGATCCGGCATGCCGCTGGCCGCAGCGGCACCGCCCGCCGCCGCACCGCTCGCGGCAGCACCCGCATTCGCTGACTCATTATTCAACCGCTGACCGTTCACAGCAGCCAAACTCTGTGCCGCCGCCACCCGATTCGCTTCGATCATGGCGGCTATTCGCGCTGCTTCAGCGGCCGCAGCGGCTGCGGCAGCCGCCGCCAAGGCAGCGGCCTGGTTAGCAATAGCGCCTGAACCACCGGCAGATGCCGGTCCGCGATACCCGGCCGGGCCTCGATATCCGCTCGGTGCCCGGTAACCGGAAGGAGCCCGATATCCATTACTCGCAGCAGATGAGCTGCTGACCGATACTGAACCGAAATTCAATACAGCCCCAGCTGCAGCGGTGATAGCACCGGCACCCGCAGCTGCTGCGCCCGTTCCATTGGATGACGGGAATCTGTAGCTCTGCTGCCACCGATTGATGCCTTCAGTTGCCACCGCTGCGGCCCCCACCAAAGCCGTCGTGTAGAGCGCTGCTTTGATCCCGGCGACTATGTATGGAATGTAGGGGATGAGCGGGATCAAGAACGCAAACAACCCCGACGGATCCGACTTGTTGATTGGATCGTTCTCCGAATACGCATACGGCATGAACTGGTTCGCGTTGCTCACATCCAGTATCGGGTCCGGGGCAGTAAATATACCGGTCACCGGGTCCAGGTCCCGGGCACCCAGATGCGTCAGCCCGCTGCCGGCGTCGACCAATCCGCCGATGTACCCGTTGGCCGCCCCGAACCCCTCAGGGTTGCTGCCATTACTTGCAATCGCCGCGCTCTGCACCGAGCCGCGCTGCAACCCCATCGGATCCGTATACCGGGTCCGAACCGAGATACCAGCAGAACCAGTACTCGGCCCGGTAAGCACCTGGCCGGTGTTGACCGAATCCGAAACCATGAACTGCTTCACCGTCGCGTTGGCACCGGTCGCGCCCGGCACCGTGACCCGCTGTGCCACGTTCTTGCCGGCGAAGGCGTAGGTTCGGGTGCCCGAAGTCTTGCCGCTCTTGTCCGCGTGCACGGTCGCGCTGTCCACAGTCAGAGTGGTCCCGGTGCTGTCCTTGACCAATACCAGATCACCTTCGGCCGTGTACCAGCGCTCGTCCCCCGGAGAATTGGCTGCGGACGTCCCGCCCAGCGTCGGACTGAAATTCGGATTCGCCGGAACTTGGCTCTGCCCCACTGAATTGAGCAACAACCCGTCCGCCGTGTAGCTGAGCCTCTGCCCAGCCCGGTCAACCATCCTGCCGGAAGCATCCCAGCCGAAAACCTGGTCCGTTTTGCTGCCGTTGGCCGCCGTGGCCACGATCTTCTGCACCTGGTTGGCACCCGCCGAACCCGCCGCCGGGTACTGGTAATCCTCAGTGGAAACCACATCTCCGCTTCCGGAAAAACGCTTCACCTGGGAACGCGCACCGCTCAAGGTGTAACTGAACTGCTGGGCGTACGCCGCCGGACCGCCCAATGCCTGGGGGTCGAAGCCTGCCGAACACTCTGCACTGCCCGGCGTCCAAACCTGGCTCAACCGCCCGGCATAGTCGTAGTTGTAGCACTGCCGGTCGGTGCCTCCGGAAGCCGCATCCGCTCCACCACCCGCCGCAGCCTCAGTCGTCCGAGACGTGAGCCTGCCGGACGGTGCGTAGCCGTAGCTGGTCTCGCCCAAGGAAGTCCAACGCGATCTCGTGGTGTTGGTCGCCGTAGTCTTGGTCAGGCGTGCGGTCGTGGCATCCCAGACGAAGGACACCCGGTTCAGCCCATTGGTGGGCGATGTGGTGTATAGCTGGTCGTCGGTCTGTTGATATCCGGACAACCAACCGAGCTGGTTGTATTGCGTGTTGCCCGCGTACATGTCCCAGTCCTGGTTGTCCAGAGACGCCGGATTGTCCAATGAGTCGTAACTGTAATACAGCTCTTCGCCGGGCAAGGCGCCGATTTTGGGCACATCGACCCTGGCGATCTTCCCGGTCCTGGTATAGCTCGCCGAGGTGTCGTATTTGCCGCCCAGCTGCGCGGCACTGCCTGGAACCTCCAAGCTGCTCTTGGTCGGCTGGTTCAAAACCGTGAATCCGGATTGCCGAACCGTCACCGGTTGGTCGAAGTTCGATCCGTTGAACCGGGTACTGGAACTCTGCAGTCCCTTCTTCTCCGAGTCGTACACCTTGGAAACCAAAGTCTTGGCCGATTTCCCGGCTTCAGCGATCTGGTATTCGACCATCCGGTCCAGCACGTCGTACCGGTACGAGCCGATGGTTCCGTTCGAATCCCGTACCGAGGCCAAGCGGCCGGCGCCGTCGTAACTGCTCGTCGAAACGCCGCTGTCCGGATCTTTGCTGCTCAGTTCATTGCCCAGCAGATCGTAAGACCACGTCCATCCATTGCCTGCCGGATCGGACATCGAAGTCATCCGTTGCAGCGGATCGAAAGTGTACGAAGTCACGTCGGCAGCACCGGAAACATCGGGCCCGCGGAATTGTTCCCGTTTGACCACATTCCCAGATACGTCCTTGGTCAGACGTCTGGCCGCCTCACCGGCAGGGCCGAAGACCGTCTCCACGTTCAGGCCCTGGTAGCCGAACGTCGTGACCCATTGTTCCTGGTTGTCGTTCGCCAAAGCCCTGATCCGCGTCGGCCGACCGACTCCGTCGTACTCGAACTCGGTTGAGGATGGAACCGCCACCGCTGGAATCCGCAGCACCCCGTCCGGATTGCTGGACAGGTAATAGGGGTTTCGGACCAATCGCTGATCCCCGGAACCGTTGTACAGAACATCACTGGCGATCGTGCCACCGGCCGGCGAGGGGCGTTGGGTCTGCCGCAAACGCCCCAGTCCGTCGAACACCGCAAAACTGCTGATCGTCTGGCCTCTGCCATTGATCTGGTCCGTGCGGGTCCAGGACGGTTCAGTCTGCGAGAGTCGGTAGGCCGTTCCCGCGGTCGGAGTGGGGTTTTTGTCCTGCGGTCGGGAGGGATCCCACATCCCGGTCTGCTGACCGGCGGCATCGTAGCCGTAGCTGGTCACCGCCCCGTTCGCGTCAACTGATTTCAGCAGTTTTCCGCGCACCGGATCGAACGACTGGGTTGTGGTCCAGCCCAAGGGGTTGCGTGCGCTGACTTCGGCCACCGGCCCCTCCGCAGGGGCATAGCTGACCGAGATGGTCCGAGGGGTTCCGGTGCTGGAATCGGTTTCCGAAATCGTCCGACCCAACGCATCGAATGTCCGAACTGAGCCGTTCTGCCAAATGACTTGTCCACCATCGACCGATTTGGCCTTATCCGTACGGCTCGGATTGCCCTTCTGCGGGGCCAGGTACCCGGCGCTTCCCGGAATGGCCGACGACGAGCTATCGTAAAGCACCCGGCTGGCCGCAAGAAGCGTCCCGGTCGAGTTGCCGTCCGGACCGCACTGGCCCGCGCGCGTCGTATTGCTGGCCGGCAGGTTGAGAAGGTTCGCGGCCCGGTTCTCGGCAAATACCGTCGCCGTACAGGTGCCTTCCGACCCGCTCACCGGGTCCCCGGTAGCGGACACCGCAACCACACGGCCCAAGCTGTCGAAGACGTTGCTGGTCTTGCTGACCCGCGCCCCTCCAGCGGGCTGGTTTTCCAAAGTGGTCACCGCCGCGATGCCATGCTGCCGGGACTCCAGCTTGCCCAGGCTGTCCTTCGCCGTTGCCGTCGGTGCCGATGACCAGGGTGCGGTTACCGTCGAGGTCAGCAGCGCGCCGCCTTCGTTCAAGAAGGCTTGGGTTTGTACAACCCGTCCGGCCAGCCAGGGCGAGTCCCGGATCACGGAACCGTCGACTGCAGTCAGACTGACGTTTCTCAACCCACCGGAATTGTCCGCCGGGCTCCCGTCCAAACCGCGGAGGTAGCTCGTTTCGAGCACGCTGTTTTGCGCAGGAGTGCTCGGGGCTCCTTTGGTGGTCCGGACTTTCGACCAACCAGTGCCCACAGACCAGGTCACTTGGGATTTGCCGTTGGACTGCACGACTTTAGGTGCAGCGTATTTCCAACCCGGTGCCCCCAAGTACTCGAAACGGGATACCAGATCCTGAGAGCCTTCGCCCGCCGGACCGCCATTGGTGGTTACCGAAGACACCGGGTAGACATTGAAATAGTCCATCCGGGCCTTTTCTGCCACCGGTGCCGTGGGAGCCCACCACTGCGGGAAGCAACGCTGGGTATTGGATTCCGGCGAAGCAGGAAGCCTTCCGGGTGCACAATCCGAAGCCAGGTAAGATACCGCGATGGTCGCGCCGGCTGGCTGTTTGATCTGTGAAATCCGATACCGATTCAACGGCGCCTGGCCGTCGACCACCCAGACCCGGTTCTGCAAGGTCTGCCCGCCGAAAACCAGAGGAGGCGTACTGATTGCTGCACCGGCGGCGGCATTTGCGCCTTGCTGTTCCACTGATCCGAGCCACAGCGAAGGTCGCGTCCCGTCACCGGGATCCGGCATCGACTGTTTGAGCGTCCAAACATCCGCGCTCTGGTACTTGTCCGCCAAGCGGGTGCCGGAAGTCACCTTGGCCAAACGCTTGTCACTGTAGAAGGCAGGCGAAACTGAGCCACAGTTGCCGGTGGCCGAGCAATCGAAACCTGTGGGGACATCATTGCCCTTTGCACAGTCAATGCCGTCGCAACGCCCGGCGTACTCAAGCTCGACTTTCAGCGGTGCCGGCGTGTTGAGCTCCTTGCCTTCCCGCATGTTGTAGTCCACCCGGACCAGGCGGCTGGACCGGATGTAGTCCATCCGAGGGCCTTGCCCGGCCCGGCTGGAGTAGAAGTTGACGTCTTGGGCGTAGTAGAAGGCCTGACTGTTTCCGTTCGGATCAACCACGTAGTCGAGATTCCACGCCCAGGCCTGTTGGCAAAGACTGGCCGCAAACGACGCTGCTGCACATGGCTGGCCGGCTGAAGCCGCGCCCACTGGCACCCGGTCCACCGAATTGGTCGTCGCTTTGCCTGCTGACCAACTCGGCAGCCGGTTGAGCCCGAAGAAGTATTTGGTACCGGCGGCGTCGGTCACTTCCCAATAGCCGCCGTCGTAAGTTCCGTTGGACCCCGGCGAGGTCTTGTACTCGATGCGCGTATTGTCATCGGATTGCATCCGCCAAGTCCCAGAAGCAGCGTCCTGGACCAGCTGCCCGGAGCGACCGGCGAAAGACGCGGTGAAGGACTGCCCGCCTTGATTCCCGCACAGGTCGAAGGAACCGGAAACTCCTTGATCCGCACACGGAGTGAACTTTTGCCGAATCTGCCCGGCACCGGCGAGCAGCCAGCCATCGCCCACTGGCGAAGCCTGATTGTTGGTGGCGCTGGTCAGCCCATCGACCCGGCTCGAATCGTAGGAGAGCGACAAGGACGGCGTGGCTCCCGCCGTCGCAATTCGGATCGGGAACGGGTAGGACCAGGTGAACGCACCTGTTTGCCCGGCGACGCCCCAGTCACCGCCGGAAGCACCCGGTAAGGCCGTGACATCGCCCGCCCCTTTATCCGAACCTGCCTGCGGAGCCGCAGGCAAGGCAGCAAGCTTCGCGGCGCCTGAAGGCCGCCCGGCTAGCTTGGCAGCAGCCGCCCCTATGACGCTGGCCTTGCTTCCGGCGACTTCCGGCGACTTCCGGCGAGGTCAACGGATCGGCCAGGGTACCGACTCCGGCCCAGGGCACAGCAGCAACCGGTGGGATCTGTTCCGTTTCGAACGGGTTGAGGGACAACGGGGCTATCGCGACACTGTCCGGAATCGGACCCATGCCGCTCAGGATCACCGCGGTAGCCAACACCGCCAGCGACGACTGCTTGATCCGAGTGACGCAACGGTTGAAAAACGAGTTCACTTGAGCACACCTTGCTCTCCGCGCTTGGTGTTCCAAGCACTGGTCAATTGAGCGTCGATCAACACGCCCTGGGCGAAGACCGGCTGGAAGATCTGTCCGATGAATCCGTCCAGCGCCGGATTCATTGGATTGCTAGCACCCAACAACGCTGGTTTGTCCGGCTGCGCTCCAGGATGGACGGCCGAAGTCGTAGCGATGATCCAGGTGTTTCTGACCCGTGAATCGGCGACCGTGAGTCGCAGCTGCTGATTGACCCGGTCATAGATCGAGTTGACGAAAAACCAGCCGTCGGCCACTGCTCCCTCAGCGGTCCTGACACTCTCCAACACTGGCGGCGTTCCCGCCGTCGGCATCGCGAATTCCCAACGTCCTCCACTGGCCAATCGAATCATCCCTGCCGCGTTTCCGGAGTCGTTCATCTGGGCCATCACCGTCTGCGGCGACGGCGCCGCGGGGCTGGAGGGGCAGAACCAACCGCTGGTGCTGAAACTCTGCGAAGTGTCGACCGCCCGTTCCGAAGTCTGGGCATACTGGCCTGATCCGCTGAGCTCGAGGACCTTCACAGTGTTACGGGGTTCCGTCCCGTCAGGAGCACTCCCTTGACAGCTGTTACTCGCGGGGATGCCGCGATTGGCTTGGATGCCAACCCACTTGGCGCCATTTTTCAGCTCCAGCGGAAGAACGGTTTCCGGCATCGGCGCAGTTTGGCCGACTCGGAACGGAACGGATTTGGCCGCACCCTGCTGCGGCAGATCGACATTCCCTGCCCGGTCGAACGACCAGGCGGTCAGCACGGAGGCCTCGTCCACCGCCGCAACTTTGATGCTGGTACCCGATTGTTCGGTCAAGCAGACCGTCACATAGGGTCCAGTTCGCCGGCCGCAACCCAGGGCTGCATTATCAGCGGGAAAGGTGGGCGGCGTGGCATCGGCAGCAGTCACGGCGTAGACGAACCCTTTGACCGGCCGTTGGCTGTCATTGGACAAGGAGAACGACAACTCGGTGGCACCGACGACGGCGTCCGGGTCGATCTGGTTGTTGTTCAGATACGCGGATCCGCTGGTGATCTTGGGCGGTGCAGGTGCCGTGGTCGCAACCTCGAACCTGGTACTTATCGGTGTCGATGCGAGGTACGTTGAATCCGTAGTCTGCGCTTCGAAGCTGTAGACACCATCGGAAAGCCTTGTCGGCACACGCCACGTCGTTGAACCACCGCCGCCAGGCAACTTCTGGCTGGTCCAGGGCGTGTGCGCAACCGCGCGGCCCTGCCCGTCCCGGATCGTCATGTTGATGCCGATGTCGCCGTCGACCGATCCATCGGGGTCGCTGGAGCTCAAGGAGAACGTCGGCTGCGCGTCCCTGGTCAACGGCGGTTCATTGACGCCTTGGCCAAGGCACGCAAAGGCGCAGCTCGAAATACTGTTCAGAATCGGCTTTGCCGGTGGCGTCCCGTAACGGATCGTGATGCTCGCTTCGTTGTAAAACTGCTTCCAGGCCAGGGGGTCGCTTTCGTTATCCGCATAAAGACCCACGACCCATCGCGGTGAACCGGCCAACCAATCCTTTGCCGCAGCCATATTGAAGGCGACACTGCCTTGCCCTTCACAACCTTCCTTGCCCTTGGCGAAGCTCTGCGTGTCCAGTTTCCGCAACTGCCCCGGCTGCGAGTTCCAGGAATTCCCGTCTTCGATCACTCCGGTGACCCAAGCGCTCACCGGCCGCGCCTGACAGGACGGCGCCCATTTGGCGACGACTTTGAACTGGGCCGCGAAGATGGCTTTGTCGTTGATCGGCCGGGTGTCGAACTGCCAAAAGGAACGGGTCACATGCGGTCGTCCGTCAGCTGCCCATGCCGGTTGCAGGTAACCGACTTTCATCGCGCCATCGGTGTAACGCCCGTTCCAATAGGAAGTGGACGCATACCCGCTGTCGACATAGAGGAATGCCACCCGGCCTGCGCTCCAGTCCGGATCCACATAAACCGGGTAGACCAGATTCTCGGTGCGGAAAATATCCTCCATACCGAAGCCTTGCGACTTCGCACCCTCCGGGCCGCTCAGGTCGATGGAAAACGGACGGGTGATTCCGGGACCGCCGGGCTCGGCGGCTGAAGCGTCAGGATACGTGGAATCCCACCATTGGCCTTGCGCCGCCCGGAGAACTGATTCTCCCGAGTCAGCTGCCTCAGCCTTGAGACCCCCTGAGCCGTCCTCTTTGATTTTCAGATTATTCGAATCCAGGTAGAGCCGCATCGCTTTGACCCTCGGGTCGCGGGCAGCCTCCGGAGTATAAATCTTGAGTACCTGGGAGAGCCCGTCGACGTGCGCGGTCTGGATAAAATCGACACCGGGCAATACACTCCGGTAGGTTGCGGTGTTTTTCTCGATCAGCGGAGTCGGCAAATCGCCGAATGGCCAGGACTCGACTATTTGGTTGCCTTTGTCATCTTTAATGGTGGCCACATGGGAATTCCCACCTGCCCCGAATTTGACGTCCGTAGGCGTCATTTCTGGCGCCAAAATCGCCTGGCCATTCTCCGACTGAATCACCAGATCAGTCGAGATATCCTTCCACTGCCCTTCCTGCTCCATCCGAACCGGGCTGGTATTGACGGTCTTGGAAAAGGTCCCGTCAGGCATCGCCATGACCTGCTCCGTGGCGGTAGTCAACGATGCCACCTCGACTGGGTCGCCGGCTTTCTTGGCTTCAACCAAGGCGGCTGATTCCTCGCTGGAAGCGGATGAGATTGAGCTCGGAGCAGCCGGCATCTCGTCCCCGGCAGCTGCCGGGGTGACCACGGCCACGAGCAGAGAAGCGGACAATGGCAGTGCGAGAAGACGCAAAAATGGGCGCAAGGCAGACCTCGTTAAATGGCGAGTGAAAAGAACCGCCTAGAGCATCCCCCTCGAGGCAAATTTTAGGTTACGTTATTGTCGAATTAAACTGCAGCCAGAATATGAATAAGAGACCAAACCGTTATCATCAAAATCTCGATGTAGAATTTGATGCCATAAGCAACAAACTTTGGCTGGAGCTCACCGGCAAGCCGGGACCGCGTTCTGAATGCAGGCCCAGGTCATAGAACGGCGCCGTCGGTTTTGGCCGACGCGGGGAAATTTCTGCGGCGTCGGCCAAAATCGACGGCGTGAAACTGGCCGGGCCGGGCATCGATGCCACCCCGGCTGCGACATGTGATTGCATGGGGTAATGAAGTTCACCCGCGGCGTCCTGCCGCTAGCCGTCCTGCTCGTGCTGCTCAGCGCGTGCAGCGTGCAGAACGCCGACCCGAAGCCGACGGACCCGAACAGCGAAGCGGCCGCCGTCGTCCGGCAGTATTACGAAGCCGTGCTCGCCGGCAATTGGAACGGGGTCTGCGCCCTGGCCCTGCCCGCGGCGCGCAATGCCCTGGGCGGCTATTGCGAAAAGTTCATCGCCGACCTCTACCAGGACAAGACGAGCTTCTTCCGCGACCCGGCCATCGACGCCGGCAAAGCCACCCCGGTCGACCAGCCGACCCGGAGCTTCGAGATGCCCAATGACGCGAGGGTCACCGTCCAGGTGGAGCAGGGCTTCATCTTCGGTCCGGACGCGCTCAGTTTCCCCGGCGGGGTCGATCCGGTCCGGGTGGGCCTGGAAGTGGTCAAGGTCGATGGCCGCTGGTTCTGGGTCTCCGGGAACTCCGTGGGCTGAGCATGGCGAACCCGTTCCGCCGTTGGAGCGCCGAGTTGAAGCAGACTTTCACCGGCGATCCGGAATCCCGCCCGGAATGGGTCGGGCGGCTCGCCGACGGCGACGACGCCGGCTACTTCCCGCCGTCGTCAGCGGTATGGGCGGTGCACAGTTCGACGACCACGATCGTCGCCGGCGTCCGAGCACTGCTCATGCAAGCACTCCACCCGGGCGCCCTGGCCGGGGTCTGGGACCATTCCCGTTTCCGCGAAGACCCCTTGGGCCGGCTCGCCGGCACCATCCGCTGGATCTTCACAGTGACCTACGGGTCCACCGGAGCCGCCCGTGCGGCTTCTGCCTGGGTGAGCCGGATGCACGAATCGGTATCCGGCGAATTCACCGACGGCCACGGCGTGGCCCGCAACTACTCGGCCGCTGATCCGGAGTTGTTGCGCTGGGTGCACATCGCCTTCATGGACGCGTTCCTCAGCGCCAACCAGCGCTATGGCCGCCAGGTCGACGGGGACGCCTACGTCCGCGAATGGGCGCAGGCCGGGCGGTTGATGGGCGTCGCGGCACCACCGGAATCCGAGGCCGCCATGCGGACCGAATTGCGGGAATGGCACCGCCGCGGCGAACTGCGGGCCGACGCGCGGGTGCGCGAAGTGCTGGCATTCATCCGGAATCCGCCATTGCCCGGCTCGCAGCTGAAGGGATACCGGGTGATTTTCAGCGCTGCGGTGGACTCTCTGGAACCCGAGTTCCGCGAGCTGCTGGGCTTGCGCCGCTCACGGTTCCCCCGGTTGACCCGGGCCGGGGTCCGGGTGGTTTTGGGCATCGTGCGGATCGGCTTGGGCAGGGTCCGGCCCAGCGAACAGGCCGCGCTGCGCCGGATCGAACGGCTGCGCACCGCCTCGCGGTGAGCCGGTGCGCAACCGATCGGCGCGGTTCTCGCCTAAGGCCCTCCCGCCCGCACCGGTCATTCCGGGCGCGGACGGGAGAACCGAGCGCAGGGTTCAGCGCAGCGACGCTACTGCCGCACGGCCGTCTAGCGGGATCCTTCGGCCCGGGTCAGGCCCTGGGTCCGGGAGACCAGATCGGACAACGACCCCGAGACGTCTTTCACATTCGACGAAGCGAGTGCGGACACCGAGTTGCCGGCCGTGATCTCGAACCGGCCGTCCGCACCGCCGATGATGAAGAATTTGCCCGGCGCGTACTGGCGCAGGAAATAGATTCCGGTCTGGCCCTCCTGGAGCAGCGGATCCCGATCGTCTTGCATCAGCGCACCGTCGACCGTGCCACCGGTCTGGTGGACCGTCGCGGAACCGGTGCTGCTGCCGCCTTTGAGCCAAGCCCGGACCTTGAGGTTGTGGTCGGTGAACGGAATCCCGTCCTTGACCGTGGAGCTCTGGCCGCCCACGCTGGCGACGACCACGGCGTCAGCGCTCCGGTGCAGGCTCTTGAGGTCTTTGAAGCTTTCCGCCTGGGACAGGTGCATCACGGTGCCCGATTGCGCAGCAGCGCGACTGCTGGCGCCGTAAATCGCCCGAACCCCGTTGATGTCGTCCTGCTGCGGCGTGTACACCCCGCAATTGGTGCGGTCCGGGGTGGTCGGGTTCATCAAAACGCAGCTATTGCTGTGCGCCAGGCCCAGCGTGTGCCCGACCTCGTGCGCCGCGACGCCTTCGCGCTTCGATGCACTGTAGCCTGCCGTGTAGGCCGCATTGAGCTGCGCGCTGACATTGGTCATCACGCCGTTGGCCCCGTTGTTCCAATAGGTGATGCCGTCCCAGCTGACGCTGGAATCATTGGCTTCGCTCAATGCGACGGTGGCGGAACCGGAGGTCGTGCTGGGGCTGACCCCGGCGCCGGCGTTGTTCCAATCGGACACCCCGGCTGACCAAGCAGTCCTCGACGCTGAGGAGCCTCCGTTGATCTTGTAGCTGGGGCTGGTGGTCGGCAGATGTCCGCCGGAGAGGTTGTACGCCTGGGCGGTTGCGGTGCCGCCGGCGAGTAGGGCGAAGGCGACCGCAGCGGCGCCGAGTGGACGAATCAGAGTCTTCACGAATATCTCCTGATTTTCATCGAAGTAGGCACGCCGGTCAGGGCGCGCCGGCCACCGGATCCCGAGTCTTCGGATGACCAGGGGGCAACCACCTAGAGGTCATCACCACACACTGGAACCTTCCGATGAATACCCTGATTTTCCGCGCAAAACCATCGGAGCCGGCGCGGACCGGCTCAACCGTGCAGGCTCAAGCGCCCAGGCACTCCTTGAGCACCGCACGTTGGGCGACCGCCGCTTCGGCGTGCACGCTGCGGCCCAGCGGAGTGAGCGCGACCAGCATCGCGCGGCGGTCGTCGGCGCACGCGGCCCGCTCCACCATTCCGGCTTTCTCCAACCGGTCCACGATCCTGGACAAGGCACTCTGGGTCAACGGAGAGGTGAGCGCCAAATCCTTCATCCGGCAGTTCTCCGGCGAATACTCGGCCAGAAGATCCAAAATCTCGAACTCGCTGAAGCCGATGTCGAACTTGCTTTCCAATTCCCGTTCGATCGCGTTCGAAGTACGCAAGTAGGCATCCTGCACCGAGCGCCATTGCTCAACCAGCCCAGAATCCGCGGCCTCAGCCGCACTCCTGGAGGACACTCCAAGTTTCGTCATGCCGGCCAGTTTACCATGACGAAGAATTAAATTCTATGTCATCTTTTTCCTTGTCATTCAATGATGCGTCATATAGTTTGATGCCATGACCACGACACCACCTCTCGTCGCCACGCCTGCGACGAAGCCACACTCCGCGCCCACCGGCAAATGGTCCGGTCGGCAGATCATGCTCCTGCTCGTCCTGTGCACGGTCCTGGCCCTCGACGCCCTGGACGTCTCCATGGTCGGCGTCGCCCTTCCCTCGATGGGCCGCGAACTGGGCCTGGGCACCGAATCCCTGCAATGGATCGTCTCCGCCTACGTGCTCGGTTACGGCAGCCTGTTGCTGCTCGGCGGCCGAATGGCCGATCTGCTCGGCCGCCGCAAAATCTTCCTGATCGCGCTGAGCATATTCGCGATCGCCTCGCTTCTGGGCGGAATCGTCAACGATCCGACCCTTTTGATCGCCACCCGTTTCATCAAGGGCCTGGCTGCAGCCTTCACCGCACCCACCGGCTTCTCGATCATCACCACCAACTTCGCCGAAGGCCCGGCCCGCAACCGCGCGATCTCGATCTATTCCACCTTCGGCGCCAGCGGCTTCTCGCTGGGCTTGGTGCTCGGCGGCCTGATGACCTCGCTGAGCTGGCGCTGGACCTTCCTGGTCGCGGTGCCGATCGCCGTCGTCGCGGTTCTCCTGGGCTTCAAATTCATTCCCAAAGACAAACCGGCCACCGACGGCGGGCACGACATCGGCGGCGCCATCACCTTGGCGCTAGGCATGCTCACTCTGGTGTACACGGTGGTTTCCGCCCCGGAGGCCGGCTGGACGGCGCCGCGGACCATCGTCGGCTTCGCGTTGTCCGCGCTCCTGCTGGCCGCCTTCGGCATCATCGAAGCCAAGGTCAAACACCCGCTCGTCCGATTCGGCATCCTGCGCCAAGGCTGGGTGGCCCGGGCCAACCTGAGCATCATCGGTTTGTTCGGTTCCTACCTGAGCTTCCAGTTCATCTTGACCATGTACCTGCAGAACGTGCTCGGCTGGTCCCCGCTGGCCATGGCATTGGCTTTGCTGCCGACCGGCCTGATCGTGGCGGCGAGCTCTCCGTTCGCTTCCGCGCTGATTGACCGGATCGGCGCGGTGAAGCTCATCGTCGCCGGATTGGCTGCCCTGTCGCTGGGTTACCTCTTGTTCCTGCACGTGGGCACCAGCCCCAACTACGCCCTGGACATTCTGCCGTCGGTGATTCTGCTGGGCATCGGTTTCGCCTTGGGCTTCCCGTCCATCAACGTGCAGGCTACGGCCGGAATCCACGACGACGAACAAGGCTTGGCCGCAGGTTTGATCCAGACCAGCGCACAAGTCGGCGCAGCTTTGGTGCTGGCCGTGACCACGGCGATCGTCGCCGGCGCGCAGGCCGGGCACCCGGCCGGAGATGCGGCGGCGACCCTGGACACCTTCCGCCCCGGGCTGATCCTCAGCGCGGTGGTCGCCATCGCGGCCCTGGCCATCGCAGCCGCGCCGCAGCGCCGCAAAGCCGTTCGGCCGGAGGCCGTCCGATGAGCGAGCGGCATTTCGTCTTCATCGAAGGCAGCTCCCGGCCGAACGGGAACTCCGCGATCCTGGCCCGCCGGACCGAACAGCACCTGCCCGACGGCGCCAGCTCGGAATGGCTCCGGCTCGCCGACCTGCCATTGCCGGATTTCGACGCCGACGCCGACGCGGCGCCGATCTTTCCGGACGGCAACGAGGGCGCGCTGCTCGCCGCGACCCTGCGCGCCACCGACTTGGTGATCGTCTCACCGTTGTATTGGTATTCGGTCTCCGCGCCGGTGAAACGCTACCTCGACCATTGGGACGGCTGGCTGCATATTCCGGGGCTCCGGTTCCGTCGCACCATGGCCGGCCGGACGCTCTGGGCGATCAGCGCCGGATACACCGACGACGCCGGCAAGGCCGATGGCCTGGCCACCTCGTTGCGGCTGACCGCCGAGTATCTGGGGATGGCCTGGGGTGGGCTGCTGTACGGAAACGGCGATCAGCCCGGCGACGTCCGCCAGGACCACACCGCGATGCGCGGAGCCGAGGATTTCCTCGGCCCCGCGGCCGTTCCGGTGCTGCGCGCCGGCTGAGCTGGAGCTGCATTGCGGCCGGCTTGCACCGGCTACACCTCGGCTTTCTCCTGCAGCTTTTTCCGCGTGCTGAAACCCAGCTCCGGGACATCGAATTTGGCTGCCCGCAAGGCCCGGTAGTCGGAGAGGTAGCTCATCCGCACCTGCCATTGGCGCCGATCCCCCTGCAGCGGGAACTGCTGCGCGCTGCGCTCCATGTAACCGGCCTTGAAATCCAGCATCCGGCGGAGTTTCATCGACGGATCGGTGATCTGCGGGACCACGCTGTGGTAGCCGTGTTCGTCCATGTGCTTCATCAACCGGCAGATGAAATCCGCGGTGAGATCCACTTTGAGCGTCCACGACGAATTGATGTAGCCGAACGTGAAGGCGAAATTCGGCACTCCGGACGCCATCGTGTCCCGGTAGACGACCACTTTCGAAACGTCGACCGGAACTCCGTCCACGGACGCCCGGATGCCGCTCAGCGCGGACATGTTCAGGCCGGTCGCGGACACCACGATGTCGGCTTCGAGCTCTTTGCCCGAGCGCAACCGGATGCCGTTTTCGGTGAAAGTGTCGATCTGATCGGTGACCACCGAGGCCTCGCCGTTGCGGATCGACCGGAACAGGTCGCCGTCGGGCACCAGGCACAGGCGTTGGTCCCAGGGGTTGTAGCGCGGGCCGAAGTCGGTTTCGACGTCGTAGCCTTTGGGCAGCTGCTTGGCCACCATCCGGATCAGCCCTTTCCGGATCACCCGGGGCATGGCCTTCGACGACTTGTAGATCGCGACTTGCTTGAGGATGTTCGCCCATTTCACGATCGGGTAGCTGACCGAAAGCGGCAACACCTTGCGCAGCGCGCGATCGAGCGGATCCTGCTTTGGCTGCGCGACGATGTAGGTGGGCGAACGCTGCAACATGGTCACGTGCTCAGCGGTCCCGGCCATGGTCGGCACCAAGGTGACCGCGGTGGCTCCGCTGCCGATCACCACGACCTTCTTCCCGGCGTAGTCCAGCTCCTCCGGCCAGAATTGCGGGTGCACGAATTCGCCCCGGTACCGGTCCCGGCCGGCGAACTCAGGCTGGTAGCCGGAATCGTGCTGGTAGTACCCGGTGTTCATCAGCAGGAAATTGCAGGTGTACTGCTCGGTCTCGCCGTTGTCCTGGCGGACCGCCTCGACAGTCCAGATCCCGCGCTCGGAGGACCAATCGGCGGCCACCAGCTTGCGTTGGTAGATGATGTGCTGGTCGACGCCGTATTCGACCGCGGTCTCCCGCAAGTACTTGAGGATCGCCGGGCCGTCGGCAATCGAGTCCTCGGATTCCCAAGGCCGGAAGCCGAAGCCGAAAGTGTGCATGTCCGAATCCGAACGGATCCCGGGATAACGGAACAGGTCCCAGGTGCCGCCGCTGACCTCGCGGGCTTCCAGAATCGCGTAGCTGCGGTCCGGATGCGTGCGGCGCAGATGGCAGGCGACGCCGATTCCGGACATCCCTGCGCCGACGATCAGCACGTCCACATGTTTCGCTGACATGAACACCTCCCTGTGTTCTAGCGGCATCGAATGCTACTAGTGAGTAACAAAACTACAGGAGTTGTTTCATTGCTTCAATGGAAGCGGCCTGGGAGTTTCTCCCGCCGGAACCATCTGGCCCAGATCCCGGGACCGGTTTTCCGCCGGCTCCGGCCCGTCGCCGGTACCGGGGACGGATTGGCCGCAGCCCGTCGCGCCCGCCAGCGTTGGATCTCCTGTTCGATGTCACGGACTTTCGTCACCACCGGAGGGCCGCCGAGCAGCTGCCGCCGGGCATCGACCACCCGGGCATTGAAGTCTTCGAGCATTTCCCGGACCTGGCCTTCGGTCGGCAGTTTGTCCAGTTCGGCGTCGAGCTCGGCGTCTTCTTTGCGGAGCATGATCGCCGGCGGGCCCAAACCGGTCAGCTGCTCCCGCTGGATCAACCCCTGGACCCACCAGTCCGGGTCCAGGTTGGCACCCATCGCCGGAAGCGGTTTGCCGGCGTAGGCCAGATTGTCGAAATCGCCCCGGGCCACGGCCAGGTCCACCGCGGCGTCCGCCCGGGCCGCAACGTCCTCCGGCCGGAAGGGCGGAATTTCCGCCTCAGCAGGCGCTCCGGATTCTGCCTGCGCTTCCTGGCTGGCCCGGTACCGGGCCGCGCGGGTCACTGGATTGTCGAACTCGTTCATATCCTGCTGGGGCATCGGGATCAACCGCCTCATACGCCGTTGTGGAGGCCTCCATTCTAGCCCCGGCGCCGGTCCTGGCTGAGGCTAGGACCGGCGCCGGCGGACGTTTGAGCGGTGCGGGAGCGGTCAGCGAGTCACTTGCGCCGGGACCAGCGGATTCCCGGGCGCGATGCCGGCGCAGTTGTTCGGCGCGGCTTTGCCGGCGAACCGGTCGTTGATCCAGGACAAGGCCCCCGGGTACCAGGCGATCGCCGCACCGGCATGCGAAAGCAGCGGGTGCTCGGTGTAGTCGACCGGCGTGCCCGCGGCACAGTATTGCCTGGCCAACGATCGGATATCGCCGACCAGCATCACTCCGTCTCCGGTGCCGAATCCAGGCGTCCCTTCAAGCACGCCGTTGCCTCCCATGGCGGTCTGTATCGGCGTCGTGGGTGACCCGATCAGACCCAGGTTCACTTTGTTGACTGCTTCGACGAAGGCCGGGACAGACAACGGGTCCGAGTACTCCGGCTTCGCCAGATCAGCCCAGGTGACCCCGGATCCCAACGGGACCCCGACCAGCACGCTGGCATTTTCCAGCTGGTTGAACAGCTTGACTCCCCGGTCATTCAAATATGGCGTGAGATCGATGCCCAAGGCCCGGGATACGCCCTTGACCGCCATCGGTGCGATGCCCGCCCACAACGGCGTCCCCGAAACATAGTCGAGGTTGTTCACCGGCGCCACCAGGAGTCCGCCGGAGGTTGCACCGACCAGATTCTTATTGACGTCCGGCGCGTAGGTCGGGGCCAACGCCGCAGTCCAATTCGTCCCGATCGCACCGCCGGAATATCCGATCAGGGCCGTCTTGGTGTCTTTGTTCAAGCCCGCCTTCGGTGAGTTGTAGGCAGCGCGCAAGGCATCCAGCGTGTAGCGCCCATATGCCGCCCCGGTACCGAATTCGGCGGCGGGCCCTTCGGTGTCCGGCATCGCCACAGTATAGCCCTGCTTCAGCAACGGCACCAGGATCGCACCTTCCGCGGTGGGAACCACCGCGCCGGCGCTACCCGATCCAGTGACCAGATTGCCCAAACTGAAGTCGCCTGCGATCGCCCGCGACGGCCCGTCTTCCGGATTGAGCGAGTTGTAAGCCGACTGGTAGGAGACGAGCTTTCCCCGGCCCTTCAGCGGCGAAAGGAACTCCAGCGGAGTCGGCGGTGCCGGTTTGATGACCGACGTCGCATTGGCGACCGCCTCACCGCGCAAATTCGTCGAGCGGTAGAGCAATTGCTCCACGGTGACCGGCAACGGGATTCCGGCCACGTGGTACGCGATGGTGCGGGTTTTGAGCAGCTCGCCCGGCGCGAATTCCGCCAGTGGCCGGCTGCCGTCGTAGTCGAAGAACGGGTCTGCATTGGCTGCGGCTTTTGCGCTGGCAGTCGGCTGAGCAGCAGCCGGCACCGGGCCGGCCAATGGCGCGGCATTCGCCACCGGCGCTGCAGTCACGACCAGACCGGCCGCGAGGAGCAGGGCGGGCCCGGCTGCGATGGCACGAGATTTGAGCATCATCATTGATTCCCCAATTCGAACTCATGGCCCGTGACCTGGTTCACCGACCCTAGGAGGCTAACTTTACCGACAGTCAAGTTGCTGGAGCAGGGCCCGGATCGAACTGTCAGGATATTGCCAGCTTGGCGCCTGCCGCCATCATTCGACGGCCCAGAATCTGACTCGCCCACGAAAAAGCCCCGGGGCCGCAAGGGCTCCGGGGCGTTCTCCGGCGGAGGATGGGGGATTTGAACCCCCGAGGGCGTTAACCCAACACGCGTTCCAGGCGTGCGCCATAGGCCGCTAGGCGAATCCTCCTTGGCTGCTTTCCATCGGCCGCCAAAGGCAGGCCAGAGAAGAGCAGACTCCAGAATACCCGAAGCGGACAGCGCCACGAAATCACCGGCTGCGACCCGGTTCGAACCACCGGCTCGGATCCAGTAGAATGGACGGCAGCCCCTCGTGCGGCGTCACCCTGTGAACTCCCCCCGGACCGGAAGGTAGCAAGGGTAAGCGGGCTCTGGCGGGTGCACGAGGGGTCCTTACGTTCTAGGAGCGCCATGCCAGATCTTCCAGGGCTCCATTCTGGGGCCGGCCGATTCGCGCCCAGCCCATCCGGCGAACTCCATCTGGGAAACCTGCGCACCGCGATCCTGGCCTGGCTCTTCGCCCGCAGCACCGGCCGGCGCTTCCTGCTCCGGATCGAAGACCTGGACCGGGCGCGTGCCGGGGCGGAGGCCGAGCAGCTCCGGGATCTGGCGCTGATCGGCTTGGACTGGGACGAAGCCCCGATCCGGCAGAGCGACCGGGTCGCCCGGTACCGCGAGGCCATCGACCGGCTCCGCGGGCAGGGCCGGTTGTACGAATGCTTCTGCACCCGACGGGACATCGCCGAGGCCGCGAGTGCGCCGCACCAAGCGCCGGGGCGCTATCCGGGCACCTGCCGGAACCTCACCGAAACGGAGCGGGTCCGGAAGCGGAGCGAACGCCCGGCCGCCTGGCGGTTGCGCAGCGACGTCGCGGAATTCCGGATCCACGATCGGCAGCACGGCGAGTTCCGCGGCCCGGTGGATGACTTCGTGCTGCTCCGGAACGACGGCGTCACCGCCTACAACCTCGCAGTGGTCGTCGACGACGCGCTGCAGGGCGTGGACCAAGTAGTCCGCGGCGACGATCTGCTGGCGGCGGCACCGGGCCAAGCCTATTTGGCTTCGCTGCTGGGTTATCCGGTGCCCGGATACGCCCATGTCCCGCTTGCCCTGAACCCGGCCGGGCAACGTCTGGCCAAGCGCGACGGCGCGGTGACCCTGGCCGACGTCGGCCGCGATGCAGCGCTCGGCCTGATCTTCGGTTCACTCGGCTTGCCGCCCGCATTGCCGGCCGCCTTGGCCGAATTCGATCCTGCCCGGTTGCCCCGTGAGGCCTGGCTGGTCCGCCCGGCGCCGGGGCACGGTACTAACAATGTCGGCGCCGGACGGTAGGGTTTCTACGTGACCACAGCTCTTTATCGCAGGTATCGGCCGGACACGTTTGCGGACGTGATCGGGCAGGGCCATGTCACCGAACCGCTGATGGCGGCGCTGCGCAAGAACCGGGTGAATCACGCCTACCTGTTCTCCGGCCCGCGCGGCTGCGGCAAGACGACGTCGGCCAGAATCCTGGCCCGCTGCCTGAACTGCGCCCAGGGGCCCACGGACACGCCCTGCGGCGTGTGCGACAGCTGCGTGGAGCTGCGCACCGGCGGCCCCGGCAGCCTCGACGTGATCGAGATCGACGCGGCCAGCCACGGCGGCGTCGACGATGCCCGGGATTTGCGGGAACGCGCTACCTTCGCCCCGGTTCGGGACCGCTACAAGATCTTCATCATCGACG
>SXGS01106592.1_pt1 | contig 72343 bp, 61 predicted proteins | sample 3174681 | NCBI WGS metagenome assembly SXGS01 (sample SAMN11356861, study PRJNA531348) | freshwater metagenome | isolation source: freshwater sample F1-80 | place: China: Fuxian Lake, Yuxi | collected 2017-12-25
CAGAACTACCACCCGACGAACCGGTGGGTGCTGTTCGGACACCACTTCGCGGCCATTAGCGGGGCCGGGCCGCTCATCGGGCCGGTGCTTGCAATTCAGTACGGCTTCGCGCCTGGATTGGTGTGGCTTGTCATCGGCGTGTGTCTCGCGGGTGCCGTTCAGGACATGCTCGTGATGGCCGCGAGCGTGCGGCGCGACGGCAAGTCCATTGCCGAAATCGCGCGCCACGAGTTGGGCTACCCAGCCGCGATCGTCGCATCGGTCGCGATCTTGTTCATCGTGGTGATCGCGCTCGCGGGCCTCGGCTTCGTGGTGGTGAAGGCGCTCGGCGGCGAAGAGGTGAAGTTGCCGAAAGACATGACGATTCGATCCCCAGAGTTACCGGCCCAGCGCGACGGCGTCTATCAGTTCCCAGCGAAGTGCTACATCAAGTATTCCTCCGACGCGCAGGAAACGCTTCGATCCGAAGCATTCAGCGTTAAGTGCCCGACTGAGCCGAAGATTATTTCGGATTCCGCAGTGCCGATGGTCTACTTGCTCCCCGCGGGTTGCACGCAGGTCGTCCCCGGTAGCTCGTGGGGCACGTTCACCATCGCGTGTACCATCCCCATCGCGCTGCTGGTCGGGCTGTGGATGTACCGCATTCGGCCGGGGCGCGTCGTCGAGGCGTCGCTTATTGGTGGCGTGCTGACGCTCGCGGCGGTCGTGATTGGCGAGCCGGTGTCGCGGTCGGCGCTCGGGGCTTACTTCTCCCTCACGCGCGATCAGACCATCATCGCATTGGGCACCTACGGGTTCATCGCCGCGGTGCTTCCGGTGGGGCTGCTGCTCGGGCCGCGCGACTATCTTTCGAGCTTCCTGAAGATCGGCACGATTGGATTGCTCGTCGTGAGCGTGTGCGTCGCAAACCCAGCGTTGCAAGCGCCGCCGCTCAACGAGGTGTTCATCAACGGTGGGCCGACGTTCCCCGGACAGATCTTCCCGTTCGTGTTCATCTGCATCATGTGCGGGTCGATCAGCGGGTTCCACTCGCTCGTGGCCAGCGGCACCACGCCGAAGATGGTCGAGAAAGAATCGCACATCCGCACCATCGGCTACGGCTCGATGCTCATGGAAGGCTTGGTCGGCGTGACGGCTCTCATCGCCGCCGCGGCGCTGCCGTCGGAGCTGTATTACGCGATCAACGTACCCATCGACCGCGAGCCGGAGTTCAAGCAGCGGCTCGATCAGGTTTACGACAAGTACGGCGTGAAGATGCCGCCGGAGGCGAACGACCCGGCACACGCGACCAACGTAAGCTCACCGCAGCATCTCGATTTGGGCAAGGTCGAAGAGAAGGTCGGAGGCGAGTCCTTGCGCGGGCGCACCGGCGGCGCGGTCACGCTCGCGGTGGGCATGTCCGTCATCTTCGAGCAGGCGTTCGACTGGTTCGGCGTGCGCGGCGAGTGGATGCTGAAGTACTGGTATCACTTCGCGATCATGTTCGAGGCGCTCTTCATCCTCACCACCATTGATGCGGGAACGCGCATCGCGCGATTCTTGCTCCAAGAGAGTGTCGGGCGCGTGTACGCGCCGATGGCGCGCCAGGACTGGCTACCGGGCGCGATCTTCGCGAGCGCCGCGGTCACCGCGGGCTGGGTGGGCTTGGTCTGGACCGGGAGCATCGACACTATCTGGCCCATGTTCGGCATCGCGAACCAGCTCCTCGCGGTGATGGCTCTCGCGCTCGTCACAACGTGGCTCGTGAACACCGGGCGCAGCCGGTATTCGGCGGTCACCATTCTGCCGATGTTGTTCGTGTGCAGCACCACGCTCACGGCTGCGGTTACTGTGGTGAAGATTCAGGCCAGAAAAGGCACGACAGTCGGGACGTTGAACGCGGGTCTCACGATCTTCGTCATCACGTGTGTTGTCACGCTGCTGTTCTGGTCGGTCTCGCGCTGGTTGACGGTGTGGTTCAAACTGGGTAAGCCGAACGGACCCACCGGTTTGGTGACCGGTGCCACCAAGCCCAACGGTGGCGTGTAATGCGTCAAGCGTGAAGCGACGCGAAGTTCCGCAAGACGCCGAACACACACGGCGTCCTTGTGCCCATCGTGCAGTGGGTGGTTATCCTGGTGGTCTGGCTGTGGCTGGTGGTTCAGGAAGGCCGGGAAAAACGGGCCGCCTGATGTGAGCCGCTCGCGGCTTCGCGAGTCTTCCGCGCCTCCCCGCGAAGCCGCGAGCGGCTCAAGAAAATCCTTGACGCGCACTCACCTCAAAGGCATATCCCCGCGCATTCTGTCGAAACAATCTCGGTCCGCGGGGGACGTGTCATGGGGCGAGTACTACTCGCGGTGGGGGTGTTGTGCGCGGTCGGGCTGACCGGGCGCAGCACCGCACAGAACAGTTCACCGAACTCGTCAGGCGGAACCTCGATGCCGGGTCAGATTGTTGGCGGGTACCGCGGACAGGTCGCGCCGGTGGGTAAGCAACAACCGGCAGCCGCGCCGCAAGCGGGTCAGTCGATCACCGGCAACGCGATGCAGCGGCCCTACGACCCGGCGCGTCCGTTCGACTCGCTTAAGGGCACCGGCATCGACCCGAAGAACGTGCTCGCCCCACTGACCGGCCCAGACGGTAAGCCGGTTGCGACGCCAGACGCGCTGGACAAACTCACGGAGCGGATCAAGGCGTTCTTCGGCGTGAACCAACCGCCACCGCGCCCACCGTACACGCCCGGCATCGCCCGCCGCACGCGAGACCGGAACGATCACATGTGGCGCCGGGACTGAACACGTTCACTCCGTCAACTGGAACGAGTCCAGGAACGCGGTCGAGTCCTTCGAGTTCGCGTAACTGTCGGTGCCGACCACCATGACCTGGTACAGTCGCGTGCCGACGAACCAGATGCGGGCGCGGAGTGTTCCCTTCATCGGACTGGTGATACTCGCCGAGAACTCGCGCCCGGGGTACTTGCCCGCCATCACGATCGAGGTACTCGACTTCTGCGTCCCCCCGATGTTGGCGATCGCGCCGTCGCGGGCACCGTCGAGCCGTTGCTGAATCATCGCGGGCGACTCGTTCGCCGGGATCGGCATGTCCGCCACCCCGACCACGTTGGCCCCGCTGCGCGATTCGGTCGCGAACATCTTGAACCGGATTCCGGCGGCGCTCTGATCCTTCACTTCTGGCGACCCCGGGAACTTCACCCGGAATTTGTACTCATTCGACGTGTATTCCTTCAACGGCGGCTGACAACCAGCGACTACCGCCAGCCCGACCGCGGCGCACACGAACAGCAGCGTTTTCGTCACGGGAAAATCCTCTCGCTCACAGGGTAAATCGACGGGCGCGATACGCTCGTTATAACCGCACCCGCTCGCCGCGAACAGCGGCGCGGTCGGGCTGTTCACCTTCCGCCAACTCCTCTCGCGGGGTATAACCACACAACACGCATGTTATCCGCCTGTTCACCTATCGGGGCGCCACGAATGGCCCGCTGCTTCTGCCACCTGCACCTGCACACGCACTACAGCATGCTGGATGGGTTCAACCGCATCCCGCCGCTGGTGGCGCAGACGAAGAAGTTGGGCATGACCGCGTGCGCCATCACCGACCACGGGAACCTGTACGGCGCCATCGAGTTCTACACGGAGTGCAAGAAGGCCGGTATCAACCCGGTCATCGGCTACGAAGCGTACCTTGCGCCTGGCCCGCGCACCGATCGTGACAGCAAGGGCGAACTCGGCTTCTCCACGCACCTCACGCTGCTCGCGAAGAACGCCGCCGGCTTCAAGAACCTCATCAAGCTGTCGAGCATCGCGTACCTCGAAGGGTTTTACCGCAATCCCCGGATCGACCGCGAGATTCTCGAATCGCACAAGGAAGGCATCATCTGTTTAAGCGGGTGCTTGGCTGGCGAGTTCAACCAATACATCATCAAGGACAAGGTGCCTGAAGCGGAGAAGACCGCGAAGTGGTTCCGCAAGGTGTTCGCCGAAGATTTCTACATCGAGATTCAGAACAACGGCATCTCGCTTCAGGATCAATGCACGCCAGTCGCAGCCGATATCGCGCAGAAACTCGGCGTGCCGCTCGTGGCCACCGCCGACGCGCATTACCTGTGTTCGGAGGATGCGCAAGCTCACGATGTTCTGTTCTGCATCAACACACGTCAGATGCACGACCCGCGAAAGAAGAAGTACCCCGAGGAGCGGACGCCGAACCCGTACTACGTCCGCAGCCCGGAGGACATGTACCGCCTGTTTCCCAATCACCAAGACGCGGTCGCGCGCAGCCAGCAAATCGCGGACAGCGTGAACATCGACATCGACTTCAAGAAGCGCTACTTCCCGGTGTTCGTTACGCCCGACGCGAAGGAACCCGAAGCGTACCTGCGCGAACTCTGCGAACGCGGCATGTACGAACGCTATGGCGCCGAGCCGAGCGACGCGGTGCGCAATCGCCTCAACCACGAACTCGCGATCATCGAGAAGATGGGGTTCGCGACGTACTTCCTCGTGGTGTGGGACTTCGTCCGGTTCGCGCGCGAAAAGGGCATCCCCTGCACCGCGCGCGGTTCGGGCTGCGGCGCGATCGTCTGCTACTTGCTGTACATGAGCCACGTCTGCCCGCTCGAGTACGACCTGCTGTTCGAGCGGTTCCTCGACCCGAACCGGTCCGAGGCGCCGGATATCGACATCGACTTCTGCCAGGAGCGGCGCGAGCTGGTCATCGACTACGTGAAGCGGAAGTACGGCGAGAAGTCGGTGGCGCAGATCGGCACGTTCGGCACGCTCGCGGCGAAGGCCGCGCTCAAAGACGTGGGCCGCGTGCTGGGCCAAACACCCGAACGCATGAACGCGCTGTGCAAACTCGTCCCGATGAAGGGCGCGATCGCGAAGAGCCTTCAGGAATCGCTCGACGAGTCGCCGGATTTTCGTCGCGAGTACGATCAAGACCCGGCCATTCACCAGGTCGTGGACATCGCACTGAAGCTTGAAGGCGCGAACCGAAACGTGGGCACGCACGCGGCGGGTGTGGTGATCGCGAACGGCCCAGTAACCGACTACGTGCCGGTACAGCGCCCGCCCAAGAAGGGCAGCGACGAGACGGCCAACGACACGACCACGATGACGACTCAGTGGGAGATGGGCATCCTCGAGAAGGTCGGCCTTCTGAAGATGGACTTCCTCGGCTTGCGCAACCTGACGGTACTCGATAAATGCGTGAAGATGATCCGCCGGACACGCAAGGAAGAAATCGACCCGATGAAGTTCCCGCTCGACGACGCAGACACGTACAAGTTGCTCCAGAGAGGCGATGCGAAAGGCGTATTCCAACTCGAAAGCGAAGGCATCCGCGAACTGCTCAAGCGGATGAAACCGGACAACATCCGCGACTTGATCGCGGTGCTTGCACTCTATCGCCCCGGCCCGCTCGAAGGCGGCATGGTGGACGAATACGTCGAGTGCAAGAACGGCCGCAAGAAGCCGTTCTACCCGCACCCCATCATGGAAGAGGTTCTGAGCGAGACGTATGCCGTAATGGTGTATCAAGAGCAAATCATGCGGATCTTGAACCGTATGGGCGGCATCGAACTCGCGAAAGCGTATGCGTGTATCAAGGCGATTAGCAAGAAGAACTTCGAGATCATCAACGCGCGAAAAGCGGACTTCATCGCCGGTGCGGTGCAACGCGACATGGCCGCTGAGAAGGCCGACGAGATCTTCGAGTTGATCGTGAAGTTCGGCGGCTACGGATTCAACAAATCACACACGGCGGCGTACGCGCAAATCGGGTATCAGACCGCGTACCTCAAGGCGCACTACACCGCCGAGTACATGGCGGCGCTGCTGTCGTCCGAGATCGACGACGGCAACAAACGCGACGTGTTCATCGACCACATCTCCGACGCGCGCCGACTCGGTATCGATGTGCTCCCGCCCGACGTGAACCGCGGCATGGCCGACTTCGACGTGCAGAACAACCGCATCATCTTCGGCCTTACCGCGATCAAGGGGCTTGGCCGCGGGGCTTCATCGGAAATCGTTCGCGCCCGCACCGAGGGTGGGAGGTTCAAAGATCTCTTCGATTTCTGCGATCGCATCGACCGGCGCATCGTGCCGAAGTCCGCGGTCGAGAAGATGGTGCAAGCGGGTGCGTTCGACGTATTCGGGAAGCGGGCCGCGCACTTCGCGGCGGTCACGAAAGCGTACTCGTCGGCCGACGAGCGCGCGGCCGAGAAGAAGCGCGGGCAGAAGAGCTTCCTCGACCTGTTCGAAACCGACGGAGGCGACGACACAGATACCGGCGGCGCGACCAACCACGGGCTGCCAGACGTTCCCGAATGGCCGGAGACGGAGCGCCTCAAGTTCGAGAAGGAGGCGCTCGACTTCTACATTTCGAGTCACCCGCTCGCGCAGCACGACGAGCAGTTGCGGCGGTACCGCACGCACGACTGCGGCGACCTCGCAAAGGGCGCCAAGAACGGCACTGAGGCCCGCGTCGGCGGGATGATCACCAACCTCGACGTGCGCACCGCGAACAAGGGCCGCAACGTCGGCCGCAAGTACGCGATGTTCCGCATTGAGGATTTCACCGGCTCCGTGCGGTGCATCATGTGGTCGGACGAGTACGCGCGGTTCAAGGATCAGGTGGACTCGGACATGGTCGCAGTCTTCGAGGGCGTGCTGAACTTTGCCCCTGATCGCGCGGAGCCGGACTTCGCGGTGAAGAAGGTCATCACGATCGACGAGGCGCGGGTCGAGTTTACCAAGAGCATGGTGCTGAAACTGGCGTACTCGGAAGACGAAGAATCGTTGCGGAAACTGGACGCGGTGAGCCTGATTCTGAAGCGGTACAAGGGTGGGTGCCCGGTGTATCTGAGCGTCCGCGACCCGAACGGCAAGCAGGTGCAGTTGAAGCTCACCGACGAGTTCCGCGTGAACCCCGCGGCGCTGAAGTTGGAGGAACTGGAGATGCTGTTAGGGCAGGGAGCGGTGATATTCTCGCGGTGATTCTTGTAGGGTGGGTCGAGCCGGCTTTGCGGCGAAGGCCCCCCCTATCGCGTTGACGTGGTGGGCCTTCGGCTCGCAAAGCCGAGCCTCGACCCACCCTACAAACCTCACCCCGGTTCGGAGATGTTGCGGGCGTAGCGTGCGAGGAGCATCTGCACGGCCTGGATCGTCTGCCACTCGGCGAACCCAATTCGCACCTCGGTGCCGTCCTCGTTCGCGTCGATGTTCTCGACGGCCATAGTCAGGCCTTTGTGCAGGTAGTCGAGGATTTCGGCGAGGCGAGCGGACTGCGACAAGGTGAGTTTGTGCGGGAGTGACGGCACGTCGTCGTTGAACGCGGTCCACTTCACGGCCAACGGTTGAACCGGGGTGACTAGGCGCTGATTGTCGGTGTTCGAGACACGCCCGGACAGCGACGCCAGTTCGTCGGCCCGGAGCGTTTGCCCTTGCCCGTCGGCGTTGGGGGCCGTTACCGACGCTTTCCGCGCCGCGATCTCTTCCATCGTCCCGAATAGTAACATGCTCCGGCCGATCGAAACCTGATCGCCGGGGCGCAGCCGACGGATCTGGATCGTGGTGCCGTTCACACGCGTGCCGTTCGTGCTGTCGAGGTCCGTCAGGATGATGTCGTTGTCTTCGACCTGAACTTTGGCGTGAAACCGGCTGATGCGCTCGTCGTTGAGACGCAGTCCGTTGCCCTCTTCCCGACCGATGGTCACGGGGATGGGCAGATCTTGGTAGACCCGGCCCTTATCTACCCCTTCGAGAACCAGGAAGGTAACGGTGCGCATGAGAAATGGTCCTGTGCCGGCGCCCTGACCCGGTTAAAAGCGGGAGGCTCGATGAGGATGGTATAGCACAACCAATTCGGGTCGGGCGTAAAAACCACCGATCAGGGTACTCATCACCAAAGACCATTGTCCGCGTTTCAGGTGGGCGTGTCAATTTCACGGTGGGCATCGTTTGAGTTATTCGTTCACCTTAAAAGACGTGAACATACGGCGAACGACCGCGCTGTCGTGCGCGATGTTTTTCGCCTGGACGCCGTACACGTAGAGCCGCGGATTCGCGCCCTCCGCGGACACGAGCAGCCACTCGACGACCTTCCCACGCGGCGTGTCCATGTGAACCTCGATGCCCCACGCGGAGTTGAACCGGACTTCGACTTCCTTTGTCACGGTGCCGAGGAGTCGCGTTTTCTCGCGGTTCAGTTCGCTTTGAATCGCGGACGCGGTGAACACCTTGTCCTTGTCTTTCAGCGCCGACGCGGCAAACGCCGGTTCCAGATCGTTCCACGCGAGCCACGCGGATGATCGCGTGTACCACCCTCGCGCGGTGAACCGCTTGCCGCCGGTCACGGAACCAGTGGCGTTCGCGTCCACCTGCTCCTCGGACGGCGAACCGGGGAGCAGCACGGAACACGAACCGTCTAACGGGGTGAACTCGGTCCAACCGCGTTCCTGCACGCGCCCGGACCCGTAGCCGAGGATCGCCACCGTTGCCACCATCGCCGTGACCGAGACCGCCAAAGCCGCGACGATCACGAGCGGGTGGAAGACCCACGACTTCGCGCGCGGTGGGGTGGGCATCCGCGGTGGCCGCGCCCGCGGCCTCCTGGGTTCGTCATCGAGCGAGAGCGGTTGCAGTTCGACTGGGATGACCGGCTTCGGCGTTTCCGGTTGTGGCGGAGAGAGCGGGTCGGGTTGCGCCGGGGGCGGTTCGACGGTCGCGGCCACCGGCAGCGCGGTGACGACGGCCTGGCACCACGGGCAGAGGGTAGGTTTGCCGAGCGCCGCGTCGGGAACCTGGAACGGCTTGCCGCACGCGGTGCAACTGACCGGAACGAACATGATCCGCCTTCTGCGGGGAGTACGGTGCCCACCTGATAAGACGAGGCACGGGTAAGAAAGGTTATAGCGGCCCGCGAAAAAGGTAGGTCACTCGCTCCGCGAGTGATGCTTCGAGAGTGGTGCCGCCTTGGGGAACCGCTGTCGCGCGCCGAAGTGTGCGACAGCGAGTCGCCTACCTTCCCAGTACCAAGTCTACGACCCAACACCCGCGAACGTGCGTGCGTGCCGCGTCGCGGCAGTGGGTGAGGATGTCGTCGTTATCGCAGCCCGCGTCTTGGATCGCGTCCGCGAGAATCGGCATCCGGTCGAACGCACGGTCTTGGTAGATGCCTTCTGCGAGCGCGACGACGGTGGACGTGAGCCAAGTGGGATCGAGCGTCACGGGGCGGAAGGGGTTGCCGACGCATTCGCGCAAAAGGAAAGGTATCCACGGTCGATATTGGGATCCGCTGGAGTTCGCCACCTTGAGCGACTCGGTCGAGTCGGTCGTGAGTGCCGACCACCGCGACCCGGGGGTAGCTATCGAGCGTTGCCCGTCGGAACGCCGCAACCTCATCGCCGGTTGCCTGACCGTCTGCTAACCGCTCGCCCAGTTCGATCGATTGCTGAACCGCGACGCCCTGAAGATTGGCTCTCCGAAGCACCTCGCAAATGATCAGCCGCGCCTTGCGGTGGCTCAACGCGGGCGTAACGAACTCCAGCATCGACGCAGGGTCGTCTTCGTTCAGCCATTCCTGTTCCGTAATGGGTCACCCCAGCTTGAACAGCTTCGCGGCGGTGCCACCGAAGACCTTTGCGCGGTCGGCTTCGCTCAGGTGTGCGAGCAGCGCCGCGACGCGGTCGCGTTCCGCCTTGTAGCTCTTGCCGGTCGCCTTGTCGTTGTAGCCGCCGCCGAACATCAAGCGGTCCGCACCGAACGCTTCCGTTAACTGCTTCAACACCGGTTGCGGGTCGCTGTGCGGGTACGTCTTCTTGTCTGGCACCGCGGATAACTTCATCGTCACGTTGGTGTACTTCGCCCACTTCAGCACCACCGCGTACTCCTTCTCCGTGCCTTGAAAAGGCCTGCCCAAGTGGTCAATGAGTACGCGTGTGTCCTTAAACTCCTTGATGAGCGGCTCGAAGCCCTCCGCGTACTTCGGCTCGAAGTGCAGTTGAACCGCGAGGCCGAGTTCGCCGATTTGCTTCCACATCGCGGTGAGTTCTGGCTTACCGAACGGCGGAAGGCGCTCCGGGTTGTACGCGTGAATCCGACCCGCGACGAGCGGCACCTTCTTCGCCAGGGCCTTTATTTCGTCCAGCGCGCCCTTGCGCCCCGAGAAGAACAGACACGTTCCCTTCAGCTTGCCCTTCCCAACCGTGAGGCAGTGTTCAAGGTAACGATGATCGTCCTGGTACGGTTCCGGGTGAACGACGATCGCGTAATCCACACCGCCATCGGCCATGCACTTCAGGAGATGTTCCGGTGTGGCCGGGTCCGCGGGTTGGTACGGGCCGTCTTTGTGGTAGGGGAACTTCGGGTCGTCCTTGCCCGCAAAGCAGTGAAGGTGCGTATCGACGACCAGCGTCTTCGGGTCCGCGCCGCGGGCACGCGCGGCAAAAGGGAGTGCGATAGCGGAAGCGAGGAAGTGGCGACGAGTGAGCATGTTGGTGTTTGGTGTAGTTTGGTTAGCCGCAACCCCGCAGGGGTGTGCGAACGCACACGCTCGCCTGCGGCTCGTGGCTAACCCAGAAACCAACACACTAAACACTCAACACCAAATACCAAACACCAAAAGCTACTTCTTCCGCTTGTAGACGATTGTGAACGCCGGGTCTTTTCCGTCGCCGACGTACATGCGGAAGTTGGTCGTGTTCGCGTCGGTGAACACGGACACCGAGCGGTACCTCGTCGGCTTGCCGTCCATTCCGGGGCCATCGCCCGACATCGTCAGGGTCTTCTTTTCCTTGTCATAGGTGCCTTCCAGAATCATCGGTTGCGTGCCCATGCTGTCGGCCCACACGCCAATGTACTTCTTCTTGCCGGCGTCGTAGGTGTCGAGGCTCTTCCCCTGAAACTTCGCGCCGAACAGTTCGCTCTCCAGCGACCCGGCCAGCCACAGCCCGCCCAGTTCCATCTTGTACGTCACGGTCCCTTTCGACTCGTTCCCGCCGAACTTCATCACGAGATCCCAGTTGCCCTCCATCTTCTTGAGGATCTCGTGTTCCGCACCGGGCTTCGGGCCTTCCTGACCCCGCGCCGCGGGTGAAACCAGTACCGCGACCACCGCAACCGCACAGAAAAAACGGATCGTCTTCATCAGAATTCTCCCTGAATAGAGGGGCGAAGGGAGGGTTGTAAATCGATGGTTGCCGAAGTGGAAGATCAGTTCTTGAATTGGAGAAAGCGTTGTGTTCGCCCCGCACCCGTGAGCCATGCTTCGCCAAGCCGCTACAACTGCTTTCCCGCGAGCCAGCCGGTGCTCCACGCGGACTGGAAGTTGTACCCGCCGATCCAGCCGTCCAGGTCCAGTACCTCGCCCGCGAAGTACAACCCGGGCGCGCACTTACTTTGCATCGTGCGCGAGTCCACCTCGTCGAGGTGCACGCCGCCGGCGGTCACTTCGGCCTTCTCGAAACCGAGCGTGCCGCGAAGCGGTAACCGCAGATGCTTCACGGCGGCGACGAGCGCGAGCCGGTCCGGTTTCGCCAGCGCCGCGGCCTTGCGATCGACCGCCATGCCGCACAGCACCAACAACTGATCCGCGAGGCGCCGCGGGAGTTTCTCCGCGAGGACCACCGCGAGTTGCTTCTTGCCGGAAGCGAGCGATTCCGCGCGCAGGAACTCATCGAACGCTTGCTCGTGTTCGTTCGGCAAGAAGTCCGCTTCGAGGATGAGCGACGATGGCTTCGCGTGTCCGCTGACGGCGCGACTCACGTCGAGCGGAGCCGGTCCAGTCAGCCCGAAGTGCGCGAACAACATCGACCCGCGCCGGTGCGTGAGAGTTTTTCCCTCGGGCGGCAACACCTTGAGGTTCACGTCGGGGAGCGTGATCCCGCGAAGCTCGCTGATCCAGGTGGGCTGAACCGTGAGCGGCACGAGCGCGGGGCTTGTGGGCCTGATCGTGTGGCCGAATTTGGTCGCGAGCACGTAGCCGTCGCCGGTGGTGCCGCAACCGGGGTACGACTTCCCGCCCGTGGTGAGGAGCACGCGTTCCGCGGTGAGCGTGCGTGTCGGCGTGTGAACGCGGAACCCGCCTTCGGGGTGTGGTTCCACGTCCTTGAGTGGTTCGAGGAGCGCGAGTATCGCTCCGCTGCGCGCGAGCCGTTTCAACAGCGCGTCCAACACGTCAATCGCGCGGTCGCTGACCGGGAACACCTTGCCGGTGTCTTCCACTTTCGTTGCTACGCCCTCAGAGTTGAAGAACGCGACCGTTTCGCGCGGCCCAAGCGCGGCGAGCGCGGAGTGAAGGAACTTCCCGTTCGCGCCGAACGCTTGAACGATGCCGCGGCTGTCGCAGTCGTGTGTGATGTTGCACCGCGTGCCGCCGGACATGAGGATCTTCACGCCGGGCTTCTTGCCCTTCTCCAGAAGCAGCACCTTGCGTCCGCGCTCGGCCGCGTGAATGGCCGCGACCAATCCGGCCGCGCCCGCCCCGGCGATGATCGCGTCGTAGTCGAAGGATGGCATGAACACTCTCCTACCAAAGAGAGTAGCAGAATGTGTAACTCGATTGCGTAGCCGCGACGCGCAACAGAGCGTTCGCGCTCCCCTTCGGGTCGCGGCGACGCGAAGAATCCTTGTCTCCCTTCGTCCCTTCGCGCATGCTGAAGTTGATGCTCTCGTTCACGAACCCCGAATTCCTGTTACTGTCGCCGCTGGCGCTCGTCATCGCGTGGTGGTGGCGCCGGCGCTCGCGCCCGGCGTTACGCTTCAGCGACGTGAGCGGCTTCGGCTCGCGTACCGGCCGGCGGGCGTCGTTCGCGGGTTGGCTGGGACCGGCGATTCGCGGTTGGGCGTGTTTCTCTCTGATCGTCGCGTGTGCCGGGCCTCGCAGTCCCGACCTGAGAACGCAACTCCCCGCCGAAGGCATCGCGATCGTGATGACGCTCGACGTGAGCGGCAGCATGGGCACCGAAGATGTCGCGTGGAACCCCAATAGCCCGCCGGTGTCGCGCATGGAAGCCGCGCGGCGCGCGCTGAAGTTGTTCCTCGCGGGCGGCGAAGCCCCGGACGGCACGAAGTTCCCCCCACGCCCGGGCGATTCCGTGGGCCTGGTCGCGTTCGCGGCGGTGCCGCAGACCGTGTGCCCGCTCACGCTCAACCACAGCGTGCTCTTCAAGGTCGCGGACTCACTTCAGCCGAAGGGCGGGATCGACGCGGGCACGAACATCGGAGATTCCCTCGCCGAAGCGATCATCCGACTCGACGCGGTCGATAACCCGAAGAAGGCTCGCGTGCTGATCCTGTTGAGCGACGGCGAACACAACGTCTTCAAGGAAGACGTGCCGGACGCGAAGAAGCCGGGCATTGACCGCACGCTGAAGCCGCGCGAGGCCGCGCAACTCGCCGCGAACCTGAACATCAAGGTGTACACCATCGACGCGGGCGGCGAGCCACCACCGGGCGCGACACCGGAAATGATCGCGCAGCGGAACGCCGGGCGCAAGGCACTACAGGACGTGGCCGACATGACCGGCGGCAAGACCTTTCACGCAACCAGCGGAACCGAGTTGCTCGCGGCGTATCGCGACATCAGCATGCTGGAGAAGGGACCGGAGGCGGCTCCGATCTACCGCCGGTACTTCGAGTACTACGCGTGGTTTGCCGGGGCCGCGATCGTCTTACTTCTGTTGGCTCACGCGCTCGACCGTACTCTCTGGCGCGCCGTCACGTGAAGGCGCGAAGAGATTAACCACGAAGGCACAAAGGACACAAAGAAGAGAAAGACACGGACACCATGAATTGAGAACACTGCGTTCTCTGCTGTCTTCTTTGTGTCCTTTGTGCCTTTGTGGTTAATTCATGCTTCTTCTGGCCACATCATCCGGGCTGTCTGGGTTGCTGACCGACGGGCGAGAGTTCCTCGCGGCCGTGCGGTTGGCCCGGTCGGACGCGCTGTGGCTGTTGCTCTTGCTTCCGCTGCTCGCCTTGCTGAACCGGTTCGCGGCGCGACAGCGCAATCGCGCGTTCGCGGCTATCGGGCGGCCCGCGGCGGTCGCCGGACAACTCACGCACCCGCGCCGCACACGCCGATGGTTGGGTCTGGCGTATCCGCTCGCGTGGGTCTTCCTGATTCTCGGCATTAGCGGGCCGCGCTGGGGTAAGAGCGACGAACCCGGCGTCGCGGTGGGAAGGGACATCGTCATCGTGATCGATCTGAGCCGCTCGATGCTCGCCGAGGACATGACCGACCCGAAAGCCAAAACGCGATGGGAAGGTGCTCGCGCCGGCTCGCTGGACTTGCTCGGCGCGATCGCGCGGCGTGGCGGGCATCGCGTCGGCGTGGTGGTGTTCGCGTCGAAGCCGAAAGTGATTTGCCCGCTCACGACCGACTACAAGCACGTGAAGGCGATTCTGAATGACATTCACGGCCGGTTCCCGCCACCGGAGTGCAAGGCCGGCGCGGACCCGAACATCACGTCTGGCACGCGCATCGGCGCCGCGCTCGTTGCAGCCATCGAAACGCACGATTCGCGGTTCACCGGTTCGCAAGACATTTTCCTCATCTCCGACGGTGACGACCCAGACGAGGGTGACAAGGAATGGGTTCGCGGGAAGAACGCTGCGCGGACCGCGAACATCCCGGTTTACACCGTTGGTGTCGGCCACCCGACCCAAGCGACCGTGCCCGAACCTGACCACGACGGGGCGGAAGTATTCAGCACACAGTTGCAAGAGGATCTTTTGAAGCAGAGCGCCACGGACACGAACGGGCACTACGTTGCGGCTCGCACCGGTGCGCCGCAACTCGGCGAGTTCTTCCACAACCGTATCGAGGGACAGACGCCTCGCACCATCGTCGGCGAGGATCAGGTTCCGCAGCCGAAGGAGCGTTACCCGTGGTTCCTGACGCCGGCGCTGGTGCTGTTCCTCGTCGGCTGGCTTCGCGGTCGGTAAAGCAATTTCAACGAAGAGCGGCGGGAGTTAAGATGAAGATCATGAACACGACACAACGCCATCCGGCGCGTGCCCGGACTACGCGGTACCTTCTCCCGTTTGTCATGTGCGCGACGCTCCTTGCGGCGGCACCGCCCCAGGTCGAAACGCCGGACGATCTGATTCGGCGTGCGAACGATGTGTTCCGCGCCGGCGACAAGGACACCGCGGACAGGCTCTACACGGCCGCAGAAGAACGCACCACCGACCCCGGGCTGGTCGCGTTCAACCGCGGCGCGGTCCAGTTCGACCGCAAGCAGTATCGCGACGCCGAACTGAGTTACGCGCGCGTGCTGAAGGACGCCGCGTGCCCGTCGGAGCGAGCCGCGAAGGCGTGGTACAACCGCGGCACCTGTCTGCTACATCGCGGCGGCTCCATCGAGGTGTACCGCGTGGCCATCGCGTGCTTCGAGCACACGCTCGACAACCCCGCGGCCGACGAACAACTCAAGGATCGCGCCGCCGACAACCTTGAACTCGCCAAACTGTTGTGGAACGAGGAACGCAAGAAGGAACGGAACAAGAAGAAGACGCCGAACACGGACGTGCCGCCGGAGGAGAGCAACCAGCCGAAGCCGCAACCGGAGAACCGCGCCGGCGGCAACGAAACCAAACCCGGCGACGAAACCAACCCGGCCAAGAAGGACGAGACCACGCCCAAGAAAGGCGGCGCGCAACCGAAGCAGGTACCCAAAGACACCACGAATCCGACCGAAACCGAGAAGCCCACGGTCGGCAACAACGCGAACCTCGAAGTGCTCAAGGACGACGACAAGGTTCAATCGCTCAGCGAGAGGGACGCACGCACGAACCTGGCCGAGACCGCGAAGCGCATCAAGCGCGAACAGCAATCACTTCTGCGAACGCTCTATGGCCCCGACCGGCCGACCGTGCGGGACTGGTGACTCGGAAGGATTCGGGAAAGGATGAAGGATGAAAACGGACACCAACCAGGTTCGTCGCCGGTGCGAGTTCGCACGAAGTTTTCGCCGCGCCGCGCTCATCAGTGTTGTTTTCATCCTTCATCCTTCATCCTTCACCCTTGCCAATGGGCCGGTCCGGCCCGGCGAACCGACGGTGGACTACTACAAGGCGGAGGGGCGGGGCATCAGCGTGCGGTGGGAGGTCGAGCCGAAGACGGTTCACGTGAGCAGCGATCTCACGGTCACACTGGTCGTCACTGGCGCGCAGAATCCCACCGAGATTGTGAAGCCCGACCTGCGGAAGCTGAAGCCGTTCGACGTGTTCAAGATCACTGAGGTTCCCGACCCGCCTCGCAACGCGACCGCGAAGGAAGTGCGGTTCGGGTACAAACTCGCTCCGCGAGACACGTCCGTGACGGAAGTGCCCGCGCTCAAGTTCCACTACTACAACCAGTTCGCCGCGGAGGGAAAGCGGTTCCCGTCCACGCGAACTGACGCCGTCGAGATCATTGTGACGGAACCGCCGAAGGCGGAGCGGTCCATCGTCCCCATCGAAGCCCCGGAGTTCCTCTTTCACCCCGCGACTGGCCCGGACGTGATCGGTCGCGGGCCGTTTGTGCCGTGCCAGTGGGCGTGGCTCGCGGCGGTGTGCTTCGGCCCGCTCGTATGCTTCGGCTGGTTCCTCGTGTGGCGTCGCGTGTTTCCCGATGCCGCACAACTCGCGCGAATGCGCCGATCGCGCGCCGCGCGCCGCGCAACCGACGCGATCCGCAAGGCGAACCGCATGCCGGACCCGCCCGCAGCCGTCGCGAACGCGGTGCTGGGCTACCTGCGAACGCGGTTCCCGATCCCCGAAGCGGCTGTAACGCCCTCGGAGATCGCCGCTGCGCTGAAAGAACGGAACGTGCCTGACGAGATTGCCGAAGAGACCGGCGACGTCTTCCGCGCGTGCGACCGCGCCAGGTTCGCGCCGGCGTGTGACAATGGGTTGTCACTTGTCGCGAGTGCCAAAGCCGCTGTCGCCCGGCTGGAGGCGCTCGCGTGAACGGACTCGCCCGCTTCGCGCTTCTCATCGCCTTTCTCTTTTCGGCCGCCCCCGCGTTCGGCGCGTCCGCGCCCGACACGCTCGCGGACGCGGAGCGAGCATTCGCGGAAGGCGTGGAACTGCGTCACGATTCCGATCGCGCGAAGCCGGCGTTCGCGCGGGCCGCGGCCAGTTACGACGAACTCTGGGCACGCGGATACCACACGCCCGAACTCGCGCTGAACCGCAGTCGGGCGCACCGACTCGCGGGCGACCTGCCACGCGGCCTCGCGGCGCTTCACGAAGGGTTAGCCGTCGCCCGGTTCTCACGCCCGCTTCAGGTGGAACTCGACGACGCTCGCTCCCGCGTGCTGTACCCCATCGAAGGCGAACTCACGACGCAGTGCCGACCGCGCCCGATTCGCACCGTGAGTACACGCATGTCGCCGGCGGATGCGTGGGTCGCGTCGGGGTTCGCGTGGCTGCTCGCGTGCGCCGGCGTGGTTCGCTTCGCGATGACGCGAAACGCTGTCTGGCTCGTCTTCACGGCGCTCTGGGTGGTCGCACTCGCGTTCCTGGGCGCGCTGTGGCTTCAGGACGTGCGCCAACGCGAGCGCGACGAATCGCTTCCGCTGTTGGTCGTGACCACCGACGTGCATTTGCGGAAGGGGAACGCGACCGAGTACGCGCCGCGGATCGAACCTGCCTTACCGAAGGGCGCAGAAGTCCGCGAACTATCGCGCCGCGGCGGCTGGGTTCAGGTGAAGTTGCCCGGCGGCATGATCGGTTGGATACCGGAAGAGGTGATCGTCCCGTGCGCGAAGTAACGAGCCGGAAGCGTGAGTTTTGAGGTTGCGCTCGATGCCTGTCCAAGCCGAATTGGCTTTTGGTTTTAGCCCCGGAGGGGCGCGGGATGGTAGCCAGGGGTGAAGCGAACCAAAGGTTCGCGCAACCCCTGGAAGACGATGATGACAAACCAGAAGCCCCGTTTGGGGCGACCGAATCTTCGCCCGAGGTTTCCGTCGCCCCTACGGGGCTTGCATCTTTTTCCGTGTGGTTCCAGGGGTTGCGTTCGCTGCGCTCACTTCACCCCTGGCTACCATCCTGCGCCCCTCCGGGGCTAAAACCAAAAGCCAACTCCTCGTGAGCAGTTGTTGAGCGCAACTTCATAGAGCGTGAGCGACGGACCGTGCTGTCCGTTGCTCACGCTTCCGGCTCGTCAAGACGTTGCTTCGCCCAAATGCTCGGCGAGGGCGGCCCGCAGTTTCGCCTCGAACGCGGCCGAGAGTTGCCCGCACTTCGGCAGCGCGCGGCTAATGCGGATCGTGTGCGTGTAGGTCGCGACGTAGCTGCCGCACTTCGCGCACCCGTCGATGTGAATCTTCACCGTCGCGTGATGCTCGACTACCAACTCGCCGCCCACGTAATCCGCCAGCACCGCCATCAATTCTTCGCACGTCATGATGCGTCCCTCTCTTCAAAGTGCGGGGCCAGCAGGTCGCGCATCCGCATTCGCGCCCGGTGCAGGCGGCTCTTCACGGCGGCCACGCTCAGACCAAGCATGTTGCCGATGTCCGCGTTCGGTAGCCCTTCCACGTCGGCCAGAAGGTACACGTCGCGGAACGGTTCAGGCAGTTCCTTGATCGCCTTCTCGATGATCGCGTGCTGCTCGGCCGCGAGCACCGGTTCGTCGGGCGACACGTTCCAGCGTTTCACTTCCGACTCGGGCGCGGCCGTTTCGAGCACGTCGTCCACGTCGCCGGTTTCGTGCTTCTGCCGGTTCGCACGCTTCTCGCGGTGCGCCAACGCCGCGTTCACCGTGACGCGGTGCAGCCACGTCGCAATCTGCGAATCCCCGCGAAACGTGTCCAGCCTTCGCACTACCTGAAGCAATACGTCCTGCGTCACGTCCTCGGCGTCGGTGTCGTTACCGAGCATCCGGCGGGCGATGTTGTAGATCCGCGGCGCGTACTCGTGGAACACCAGTTCCGGCGTGAGCGTTTCGGGTAGTGGTGCGACCATGCGGTAACTCGCGGGCGGCGGGGCGAACGCTCTCTACGATAATCTCAGCGTCACGGCCCACCAAGCCTCGATCCCCACGCGAACTCCATGCCGATCAAAGCCGCGCTCTTCGACTTCGATGGCACGCTCGCGGACAGCTTCGCTGCGATCACGGCCAGCACCAACTACGTTCGCCAGAGTTACGGGCTTCCATCACTGCCGGAAGCGGAAGTGCGTGGGTACGTCGGTTACGGTCTCGACAAACTCATGGCCGACCTCGCACCGGGTGCGCCGGTGAACGAAGCCGTCAGGTGTTACCGCGAGCACCACGCGCGCACGATGGTCGCGGAAACTCGCCTGATGCCGGGTGTGGCGGAAACGATCCGCGAACTCGCGAACCGTGGGGTGAAGCTCGCGGTGTGCAGCAACAAGCGCGTCGAGTTCACGCGAGTACTGGTGATCGCTCTCGGCCTGGGCGATTACTTCGCGCACGTGCTCGGCCCGGACGATGTCGGCGACCGGGCCAAGCCGGACCCCGCCATGCTCTTGGAGGGGCTGACCCGGCTTGGAGTTTCAGCCGCCGAAGCGGTTTACGTCGGCGACATGGTCGTAGACGTGCGGACCGCACGCGCCGCCGGGGTGACCGTGTGGTTCGTGCCCACAGGCACGACCGAGAACGGCGAGGCGCCGGATTTGACGCTTGGTTCGTTCGACGAACTACTCCAGTTACTCTCGACGTCTCCTCCACTCGAATCTTGATGTCGATTGTTTAGCGTCAGCCCCGCAGGGGCCACGCCTCAACCGAGCCTTTTGGTTTCGTGGTACAGAGCAGAGTCGCGCAATGGCACGTGCTTTGGTGTGTGTGTCTCTCCCCCGCGGGTGAAGGCGGGTGAGAGGGGCGCCACGCGATCACACCAAAGTGCGTGCCGTGCACATTCATCACTGCGCTACTTGGGAACCATCAGCGTGAACGGCAGCACGAACGCTTGCAGCGCGGTTATCAACCCGACGATGCTCGCCAGGAAGATGCTGTGCCAGATCACCGCCTTGAAGATGTCGGCTTCCTTGCCCACCTGATTCGTCCCCGCGGTCGCGACGCAAATACTCTGCGCGTCGATCATCTTTCCCATTACACCACCGGTGCTGTTCGCGGTGCAGATGAGTATCTGCGCCTGTTCGAGCGTCAGGTTACTCATCGCGCCGTTGGACTGCCCGTGTTCGTTCCACACTTCGGTCGCGGTGATCTTCTGCAAACTGCCGAACAACGCGTTGCTGCCCGCGTCGGTCCCGGTCAGGAACACGCCGAGCCAGCCGAGGATTGCGGCGAAGAACGGGTAGAACACGCCGGTCGCGGCGAACGCCACCCCGAGCGTCGCGTCCATGCCCGCGTATTTCGTCACGTAACTCAAGCCCAACATGCACGCGATCGTCGGGATTGGCACCTTCATCTGCACGACGGTCTTGCGTATCACCTTGCCGACCTGCGCGAGTGACATTCGCAAGAGGAAAACGGAGACGATCGCCGCGAACAATACCGGCGTGCCGGGCGCGGTGAGCCAGGTGAACTTGAACTTCGCCTCCTCGCGCTCGCGCAACTTCTTCCCCTGCGATCCCTCCTGAACCGGTACGGGCTTCCCGTTCTTGTCCTGGAACTGGTCGGGCGAACCGGGCACCGGGATGAGGTCTGTGGGTGCGAGCTTTTGCAACTGGTAGGCACGCTCCACTCTGTCGTGCAGCGTGGGCACGTCCACGATGTAGAACGAGTCCACGATTCCCAGGTCGATCGCGCCCTTCTTTTCCTGTTGTTTCACCCACCCGGAGAAAACGAGGAACACGGCCATGATGATCCACGGGGACCACGCCAGGAAGACGCTCCCCGCGGTTAGTGGCTTGGCGTCCTTGTCGCTTAGCGCGTCAGCCATCGCCGCGACTTCTTCCTTCGCGTGTTCGGCCTGTGGGTCATGCGGCACAACCGGCGCGGTCGGTTTGATTTCGCCCAGCGGCGCGAGATCCGAACTCTTCAACTCTTCGCGCGGCTTCCAGACGAATTTGAGGAACAGAGCGAGAGTGACCATCGAGAAGATCGCGCCGCAGATGTCGGTGAGCGGCCAGATCGGGGGAAGCCCGTAAGCGTGCGCGGTGGCGAAGAAGAACTGGGCAATCGCGAACGACCCGCCGCCGACCAGAAGTGCCGGCCACACCTGGAGCGTCTGGCGCCAGGTACACATCGTCTTGACCATGTAGAGCGGGATCAGGCACGACAGGAATGGGAGCTGGTGCCCGCACATGATGCTGATCTTGTCGCCCGTCACGGGGAACCCGGCGGAGCTTTCGAGCGTGAGCACCGGGACGCCCAAGCCGCCGTAGCACACCGGCGATGTGTTCGCGATCAAGCAGATCACCGCAGCGCGGAACGGCGGCATGCCCAGCCCGACGAGCATCGCGCCACAGATCGCGACCGGTGACCCGGCCCCGGCCGCCCCTTCCATGAACGCCCCAAAGCAGAACCCGATCAGAATCGCCTGCACGCGTCCGTCGCCGCTCAGCGCGCCGATGGATCGGCGGATGATCGCGAACTGCCCTGTCTCGACCGTGATGTTGTAGAGCAACATCGCGGCGAACACGGTCCAGCCGATCGGCAGTAGGCCGAACACCATGCCGTGGACGAACGACGCGCCCGCCATGTCGAGTGGCATCTTGTAGACGAGCCACGCGAGCAGGATCGCGACCACCGCCCCGGTAGCGCCGGCCAAACTCGCGAGCCACCGCCGCCCGACCAGGAGATAGAAGAGCACCACCACCGGCAACGCGGCAACGACGGTGGAAAGCACCCTGTTCCCCAACGGATTCAGGTCTTGTACGAAAGCGAACTGCAGCATGGGAGAGACCTTGGTCAGCGTGAAAACCAAACCGCGATGCTACCGGCGTTTGCGCGGAGTGCCAAGTTGCAAGTTGCAGTGGGCCGAAAATGAAAATGGGCGCGACTCGAGCAAAAGCCCCGAGTTCGTCCCTTCCGGTCACGGAAGTTGGGATAGCGTACCGTTGCGTCCCCGGTTCCTGTTGTATCAATCAGCGAAACTGTGCGTGAGGGGAACCCCATCAATTGCCATCTCGATTCCCTAGGACTGTGTGATGTTCGCTGATAAGTAGAACCCGCATAACTGCGAGCTTCTCGCCAAGCGTCAGATCGCCACACAGATTCTCGAATTTCCGCGCCTTACCGACCTTGGTTCGCTTTCCCAAATTACGCGGCGCGGTCATATCTATCACAAGCACACCGGGACCCACGGCCGTAATCAGCGGCGAACGGATGGTCGCGACGACCGTGACGGCGTGCTAAACCCGGAGCAGTGAGGTCACCATGAGCGTTCTGCGTATCAAGGCGTGGATCATGTCCGCCGCATGTGCGGGCCTGATCGGTTTGGCGGCCGGGGACGCACACGCGTTCTGCGGCAAGTTGTTCAGCAAGAAGGATGCGTGCGCCACCCCGTGCGCCGATCCATGTGCCGACGGCAAGGGCGGCCTTCGCGGCTGGTTTGCCAACCTCGGCGGTCGCGGCGACTGCAACCCGTGCCCGGCACCGTCCGCCCCAGCGGTCGCGGTGGCCCCGGCCACGCAAAAAGTCAAGGTCACCGAGTGGGTGCCCACGGTCGTCGAAGAGACCGTCACGGTGATGAAGCCCGTCACCAAGACGGAGACCTACACGGCGCACAAGTGGGAGTGTGTGCCGGAAACAGTCACCTGCAAGGTGACGGTCAACAAGCTGGTCACGGAGAAGGTGGTCGAGAACCGCTCCGTCACCGAGCGGGTTGCGGTGCAAAAGGTCATCACCGTGAACGAGCGGGTTCCGGTGCAGAAGACGATCACCGTGAACGAGACACGCTGGAAGACGGTGATGGTCACCGAGATGAAGTCGAAGACCGTGTCGCACAAGGTCTCGGTGCCGTATTCCGAAACCAAGGGGCTGAGCTTCGCGGACCGGTTGCACAAGATCTGCGACCCGTGCTACACGCCGTGCCCGCGCACCGTGAGCGGCTGCCGCACCGAGAAGCACCGTGAAACCGTGTGCGAACCGGTCACCGTTTGCAAGAAGGTCGCCGAGTGCGTGCCGGTCACCAAGACGGTGTGCACGTGGGAGTGCCGCCCGGTCCAGAAGACCGTCTGCACCTACGAGTGTGTCACCAAGACGGTCCCGACAACGGTGTGCAAGACCCGTTGCGTCCCGACCGTCGAGACCGTGACCAAGACCGTCAACGTCCGCAAGTGCGTGGCCTACCAGGCGACCCGTCAGGTGACCGAGTGCGTCGCGGTGCAGGAGAAGGTCAAGGTCACGAAGATGGTGGCTCGCGTGGTTGAGAAGGACGTGGCTTGCTGCCCCAGCAAGGCCGGGATCCTCGACCGCCTGAAGGATAAGTTCGGCAGCCTGAAGGGCAAGTTCGGCAAGAAGGGCTGTGCGACTGACTGCGGCGGCGCCCCCGCGGCCCACCGCGGTGCAGCGGCTGGCTGCTGCCGCTAAGTTGGGTAACAACGAGTACGACCGACCGGGCCTCCCGTTCGCTCGGTCGATCTTCCCCGCCCAGGTGAGGAGCCTGGGCGGGTTCTGTTTTTAAAGTTCCAGAGTTCCAAGTTCCAAGTTGAAGACAGCAGACAAACTGCTTGCGTCTTCAACTTGGAACTCTGGAACTTGGAACTTACAGGCTAAGGTTTCTTCGGGCGCGTCTTGATGTCGAAGAGCAACTCCGGGTTGCAGCGGCCGTGGAGCTTCCAGACACCGTCGGTGCCGCTCCCGTAGACGCCGTCCTTGAAGTACGTTTCGACGAACTTCGGCCCGAGCGAGACGAACCCCTCGGATACGTGCTGGTCCACAACCACGGGTATGTCTTTCAGCACCAAATCCTTCTGCACCTTCAGGTCGGGGCCGGTGTACAAGCCGAGCCGCAGTTCCTTGATCTTGCCAGGGATCACGGTGGAACTCGACTCCGCGCCCGTGGCCGTTCCCGCGGTGCCTTTCTCGTCCATTTCCACCTTGCACCCGCGGGCTAGACCGATGCTGATGATCACGCCGGTGTCCCAGTTGTTGATCGACCCGACACTAACGTGCAATGGCACCACAGTGCCGTTGCCCAGTTTGTACGATTCCTGCCCGTTCACGGCGGCGTAGGCGAACACCGGGTTGCCCTGGCGGCGGATCGTCGGACCCGCGGCCGGTATGAGCGTCGGGGTCGCGTCGGCTGTCACGGCTGGGAGTGGCGTGTCGTCCGTGTCGAGTCGCTTGAGCCCGGTCGCGGGGATCGTGAGTTCCAGGAAGTGGCTCGCGAACGCGAGTCGCGGTTCCATCGTTCGCTCGGCGCCCTTGTACAAGTCCGCCGCGCAAAGCGACAAGGTGCAGTTGAAGATGTTGTTCTTGGCTTCGGCGGGCGGTTCAGCCACATACAGTTTGACGTTGGTGATGCGGATCAGCACGTCGCGCCCGCCCTTCTTCGTCGGGGCGAGTTGCGCGGCCGGAACCAACAGTTCCGGGAGCAGGAACTCCTTGTTCTTTGGAACCTCGTACCCCCACGCTTCGACCGTCTTGGCCGCGACGTAACTCCGACCCCCTTGCGTGTCGATGGCCACGCTGACCGCGACCATTTCGGCCTTGGTCTTGCCGTGGGGCACCTGCGCCTTGAACTGCATCGTCCGGGGCGCGCCGCCCTCGACGACGACGCGCACGCGAACCTGCGTGCCGGTGGGAACGACAGGCTTCAGGAGCGGCGCCGGGTCGTCGGCCGCGGCCGACGATAATACCGCGACAAGACCTACTGCCAACCCGCTGAGGACGATACGACCGCACGCACGCATGGGGGGGCCTCGGATGCGAAACCGGTGCAAAGCGACTATTGGGAATCAAGATACCGCGCCGGCGCGCACCGCGAAACGGGTTTCGTAGGCGCGTCGGGAATCTGGTACACTCACGACACCGTTCGTCGGAGGTTCTCGATGTTCCGCTACGTGGCTACCCTTGTTGTCGTAGTTCTGGCCGGCGCGCCCGCGTTCGCCCAACTCGACCCCGAACCGAAGCAACCGTACCTGTGGCGGGTCGTGCTGTCGGTGAAGCCGCACCCGCTACTTACGCAAGACTTCCGCGACCGGCTCAAGCGCGACGTACTCGCTGCGCTCCAGCCGGGTTTGGGGAACCTCGGTGCGGTCGAGGTGATTGACCTCACCGACCTCGCGCGTGACAAGTGGGAACCGCTGTGGCAGCAGTTCGACGACAAGGGGTTCGCCGCGCTCGACGCCCCGCGCGACCTCACCGGCGCGAAGACGCATTTCCTGAAGGTCGAATACCGCGACGGCAAGATTCACGTCGAGTCACGTCAGTACGACGGGTTCACCGGGCTTTCCTCGCCACTCGTGCGTGCCCAATCGACACGCGCGCCGGAACTCGTGGGCCGCACCGCGGGGTTGATGCTCGACCGCGACTTCGGCCTTGTCGGAACTGTGAAAGCGATTGCCGGGAAAGTGGACGAGGTGGAGGTGGTGGTGCGCGGCGCGGGGCTTGAGTCGGTGAAGCACATGGTGCAGAACGGCGACGTCTTCGCGATTGCGGCCGTGCGGAAGACGAACCGCCCGGCGCCGCCACCTGTTCGGACCGCGACGGGCAAGATCAAAGAGCCGCTGCCGGGGTCCGTACCGCCGCCCGGCCTCACCTCGACCCCGCGCGACTTCACGCTGTTGAAGGTGCTCGATGTCGGCGCCGATGGCGTACTCCGCTGCACGGTTCTCACACGTTACGCAAACGCAATGCCCGCGACCGGCGGCGTGGTCGGCTACCGCGCGATGAAACTCGGCACGGTGAAGGCCCCTGTCGCGGTGCGGTTGGTGAGTAGTGAGGGCACGGTGTACAAGACCGCCTCGGCGGTGAACGTGCGCGCCAGCGATAGCGGCTTCGTGGTCGGCGGCGCGGGCGATCAGAAGGACGTGTGTAAGTTCGACTCACCAACGGCGCAGTTCCGCTCGGACCGTGCGATGTCGGGCGTCGCGTGCATCACGGTCGCGCTGGGGCCGTCGCAAGCGAAGCAGTTCCCCGTGCCGATTCTGAACGACGAACCGATCACGCTTCCGTTCGACATCGACCCGGCGAAGGAAGAGCGGGCCGCGTTCGAGCGGTCGGTACTCAAGGTGGCGAGCGACGCGGCCGATGCCCGGCTCGCGCAGTCGGTATGCTTCGAGGTGGTCGCGGACCTGATCAAGAAGCAGAGGAACGCCGACGCGCTGGCCCGCGCGAAGGGCGGGTTCAATGCCGCGGACGATGCCGACAAGAGGTTGACCGACGAACTGGCCCGGTTGAAAGAGCAGGCCAAAACCGTTCAGAAGGCCGAGGGTGTGGACGCGATCCTCGCCAAGATGGAGCAGAACCTCGCGGCGCTGAAGGTGTACAACACGCAACTCGGAACGCATGTCAAGGTGATCGAGGACGTGGTGCGGCGTGAGAACGACCCAACCATCGCGGCGAAGGAAGTTCAGGCGAATGCGATCAACGCGCGCATCACGCTGTTGCTCGCTCGCGGCGACGTGGACGAGGCGCTCGCGGCCTACGACCAACTCTTCGCGCTGCTGCCCGGCGACGCGGACGTGAAAACGCGCAAGGACAAACTCGCGACCGAGTGGAAAATCAAGGACGACGCTCACCAGAAAGCCCGCGACTACCTGTTGAAGACGTGGCCCGTAGTCGCGACGATCGCGGACTTCAAGGACAGCCTGCCGCAGATTCGCTCCGCGGTAGACGTGTGCAAGAAGCACGGCGACGTGTGGGCGTTGCGCAAGTTGCTCACTGTGTTCACCGCTGCGGCGGCGAAACTTAACGACCTGGTGGCCCCGCTCGACCCGGCCAGCGAGGTCGACCGCAAACTGGCAGTCGACGCGACCAATGTCGGCAAGGTGATGGCCGCGCTCGAGCAGGAGGTTCGGAAGTTCGTCGATGGGTAACAGAGGATAGAGGAGGTCGGATTTTGGGTTCGCCCCAATTAAGGGTCCCCCAATCCGACCTCCTCTGCCCTCTGTCCTGCGTTATGGGAAGAAGCCGTAGGTCCGCGTATCGATGTAGTACGGGGTTTTGTACAATCGATCCTTAGGGGTCAAATCGGCCCGCACTTTCTGGACCTCGTTCAGGAAGTTGACGATGTCGTCCTGAACCTTCAGGTCCGCGTTGTCGAGCAACTTCACGCCGCTCAGTGTGTTCCCGCCCTTCACTTCCTTGATAAACGTTTGCTTGAGCGGTTTGAGATCGGATCCCTTCCTCGGGTTCGCGACGAGTACGTCGTCGTAGAAGAACTTACTCATCCGCTTTCCCGCATCGTCCTTGTCGGCGTGGAGGAACAGCATCTGGCTATTCCCGCGAAGTTTGGGCGCCTGGGTGGAGACCCACTTCTTGACGGTCGCTTCGGGGACCGAGGCGGGGCGGTTAGGGCTGAGCCACACGGCCCCGGAGATGTCCTGTCCGCCCTCTGCCGGGAACTCCCCGAAGATTTGCTGGGGCACGAACCGGTAGTCGGCTATGGGTGCCAGTCCAATCATCCCCATCTTCCCCGTGGGGAAGATCGCCGGGCGCTGCCACTCGGACGCCAGCCACGCCATGCCCAGGGTCGCCGCGTCGCCGGCGCCAATGAGGTAGATCGAACTACTGTTCAACGACTTGTTGTCGTTCTTCGAGTCCAGGTGAACGCGGACTGCGGCCAGATCGTTCAGGTACGCCGGGAAGTACCGATTGGGCTGCTTCAGATCCTTGAAGGAGATCTCCTCCTTGGTCGGTTTCTTGGGCGGCCCGCCCGTGATGTTGGCGTTGTAGTTGGCGTTATTCCCGTTCAGGAATGGGTTCTCCCAGAACTTCGCCGTGTCATTGATTTTCGTACTCTTGCCGTGGCCGCGCCAGTCGAACCGGAACACGTGATACCCGGCCTCGGTGAGCCGTTTGGCCAACCCTGCCCAGTCTCCCTTCGTCATGTCGCGGTCGGGACCGGGCGGGTACAGGAGAACCACCACAGGCGCGGTGTTCGGGTTCTTGTCGGTCGCGTGGAAAATGCCCTTCAGTTGAACGCTGTCGGCAGTGGGGAACGATTCCTCCTTGGGCGTGGGGGGCTGAGCCGCAACCGACGGTGCGTGAACAGACAGGAATACAACGGCGGCGAGAAAGACGGCCGGGGCAACTAACCAGCGTCGCATGATCTGTCCTCGTCGGCGAGATGGGAGTGGTGTCCTGAAGAACGTATTTGGATGATACGCCGTTGGCGCGCAAGACGCCAGCAGTGCAGTCAGGATAGAAGACAGGGGGACAGAGGACAGAAGTTTAGCGTTCGCCCCAGCGGGGCGAAAAAGCTCTTCGCCCCGCTGGGGCGAACGCTAAACTGCCTTTGATCTTTGATCTCTGTCCCTGTCCTCTGTCCTCTGTCCTCTGCTCTGTCCCCTTACCCCACGAACTGTTCGAGGAACTTGCGGCTCTGGCGGAGAGCGCGCTGGCGGTCGGCGAGCGAGCCTTCGTACGCGCGGTCTTCGACCTCGATGCACACCGGGCCGGTGTAGTTCACGTCGGTCAGCGCGGCGAAGAACTCGCCCCACTTCACGTCGCCCAACCCCGGCAACTTCGGCACATGCCAGCCCAAACCCATCACGCCAACGTCGTAGAGCCGGGCGGTGTCGATGCGTTCGTCCTTCGCGTGGACGTGGACGATCCGCGAACCGAACTCACGCACGGCCCTACCGCAGTCGATGAATTGCCAGATCAGGTGCGACGGGTCGAAGTTCAGACCCAACGGCGCGTCCGGAAACATGTCGAAGAGACGCCGCCAGTTCGCCGGGTTGAACGCCACGTTCTTCCCGCCGGGCCATTCGTTCTCGCTGAACAGCATCGGGCAGTGTTCGATGCCGATCTGCACGCCGGCTTCCTTCGCGGCTTCCAGCACGCGTGGCCACACCTGTTTGGCCAACTCGAAGTTCGCGTTCACTGTTCCGGCCGGGTCGCGCCCAATGAACGTGTTCACCACGCCCACGCCGAGTTTCGCCGCGGCTCCAATGACTTTGATGAGGTGGTCGGCCACCAGCGCCCGGTGTGCCGGGTCCGGGTCGAGCGGGTTCGGGTAGTAGCCCAGCCCGGAGATGGCGACGCGGTGAATGCGGAGCAAGTCCTGGATGCTCGCGACGGCTTCGTCGGTGAAGTTCGTCACGTCCAGGTGCGTCACGCCCGCGTACCGCCGGTCGGCCTTGCCCGGCGGCCAGCACATCAGTTCAACGCAGGCGAATCCCTCGTTCGCGGCGAACGCGAGTACCTGCTCGAGTGGTTGGTCGCCCAGGATCGCCGATACGAAGCCGAGTTGCATGGGACACCTCGTTGTTGGTCATGGAGTGGGGAATACCCGTGTTTCGGGCATCCGATTTATGACAAAGGACCAGTGAGCAATGGCCATTTCTCATCAAGGGATGACTGGACTCGTGCGAGCCGATCGTCGATAATGTGGTGAAGTCGTGGCTCGCCGCAGCATACCACTGCGTGCCGTGAAAGAAAGAGAGTGCTTCATGCGTGGGCTCAAGAGCTGGGCGTGGGCGGCCGTGATCGCGGCGCTCGCGGCGCCCGCGTCCGCCCAACCGACCGGCACGACCGGCACGACCCGCCCCACCACTGGCGGACTCACCAGCGGCGGCGCTGCCCCAACCGGCATCGGCATCGGCATCGGTGGCGGAGCGGGAAGCACCGGCTTCGGAACCGGTGGCGCAAGTGGCGGGCAGGGCGGGGCGACACTCCCACAGATCGAAGTTGCTCCGCAGATCACCGCGCCGGTCGGGACAACCAGTTCCTCACGCGACCCGGTGATGGGCAAGTTCTACGGCAACCCGTATTTCCAAGGGAAGGATCACACCGCGCGGAACGTCTTACCGGGCGGCTTTGGGACGGCGCTGTACCCCGCCACCGGCGGCACCGGGACCACCGGCGCGCGAGCGGGCGCAACCGGCGCGCTTGGCGGTCGTGGCGGTCAGGCCGCCAACACCCAGAGCGGCATCCTGATCCCGCTTCCGGTGCAAATTCACTACACCGCCCAGATGCGGTTCCCGACGCCCGCCATTCCCGCGACCAAACTCCAGGCCGATCTTCGCGTTGTTATCGACACGGGCGGTTTGACCAACTCGAAGACCGTGCAGGTCATCGCGAACGGGACCAACATCGTCCTGCGAGGCACCGTGAAAGATGACGAGGAGGCGCGGCTCGCCGAGGGACTCGTTCGGCTCACGCCCGGCGTTGGGAATATCACCAACGAACTCACGTTCCCGGTCGCGAGCAAGTAGCGCACGGCCGAAACTGAACGGTACCGAAGCCCGTGAACACAGTTCGCGGGCTTTTTCGTTTCCGCAGGTAGATACAATACATCGGGCGAACCACTTTTCACCGACGCGGGACGGCGAGCATGGCGGGCGTGAACCCGTATATCCAGAAGGGGCCGGCGCCGAAGGCGACCCAGCCATTCAAGATCACGTTCGTGAACGAGGCGACCGGTAAGAGCACCGAGATCGCGGTGGACCCGGCCACGTTCCCGCTTGGCAGCATCGGGCTGGAAGGCAGCGTGCTGGACATCGCCGACGGTGCCGGGATCGAGATCAACCATTCCTGCGGTGGTGTGTGTGCTTGCTCGACTTGCCACGTTCACGTTCAGAAGGGTGGCGACGGTTGTTCGCGCGCAACGGAGAACGAAGAAGACGAACTCGACAAGGCCCCGGATCTGTCGATGGACTCGCGGCTCGCGTGCCAGTGTGTGCCCAACGGCCGCCAGGATCTGATTGTGCTCATCCCGCGGTGGAACCGCAACGAGGTGAAGGAAGGCCACCACTAGATCACGTTGGTCACAGGGCTTCCGCCCTGTGTGGGAAACGATCCTCACGGCGTAACTCTCACTCCTCCTCCCCACACACCTGCACGCCGAAGCCATTCAGGTCGATGTCTTCGCCCTTCTCCGTTTCGCCTGGTCCGCCGCGATCGACCGATAGCCGCACGTACGCCCAGAAACTGGTCTTCTCGCCTTGCATGTCGTACCCGCTCGCGTCCGTGTCGGCTTCGATCAACCAGCGCCAACTGCGGCGCTCGTCCTTCCCGCCGTCGGTCGCCTCCTCTTGCCAGCCCTTCAACACGCGGGACAGGTTCTGCACCGCGACCCGCCAGCTCTTGTTCTCGGTGATGTGCAACCGCACCTCGTCCGGCGCGGCTTCGGCCGTGACGTTGGGCAACGCCTTCAGCGCGTCGAACATCTTGTGTTCGATCGCGGAACAGCGCCACGGCGACCACAGGTAAAAGGTAACACTCGGCGTTTCCATTACCAGCCCGAACAGGTCCACCCGCATGGCGGCTCTCCGCGTGTCGATCAAGTAACATGTCAGTGTGCAATCTAGTGGTTCGTTGCAGTTCAAGGTAGGCGACTCGCTCCGCGAGTTGCGCGTTTACGGTTGTGGTTCGTTGCAGTTCAAGGTAGGCAACTCGCTCCGCGGGTTGCGCGTTTACGGTTGTGGTGCGTTGCGACTGTCCCGAAGGTGTCACTCGCGGAGCGAGTGACCTACCTTGAGCTGGAATGAACCACACGTTCGGAAGGTGAGAGACTGATGCAGTTGCCAACTCAGGTGAGTTATCCCGTCATCGCTATCGGTGACCTGCACGGGCGTGTCGAGTGGCTCGACAAGCTTCTCGTGAAGTTGCGGCGGCGCCCCGAGTGGCCGAACGCGAAGCTCGTCTTCCTCGGTGATCTCGTGGACCGGCATTCCACCGTAAAGGAACTCGTGTCGCGTGTGGTGGAGTTGATCGCGGAGAAGCCCGGGAGCACGTGCGTGATGGGCAACCACGACCTCGCGCTGTCGAACGCGGTCGGCTTGCACGACGGTCCGCCACCGGCCTACTGGGTATGGCGGTACGGTGCGGCCTACGACAACCGGTACACGTTCTTGAGTTACCTGGGTCGCACCCCGGATTACATGCCGCAGGGGAAGTGGGAGCGAGAACTCGCGGCACTCAAGGAATCAATGCCGGTCGAACACCGCGCGTTCCTCGCGAGCCTGCCGTGGGTCGCGGAGGCGGAAGGGCACATCTTTTTGCACAACGGACTGTCGCCGGAACTGGACTGCGCCGCGACGGTGCAACTCGAATGCTTGCATCGCAAGGTGTGGGATCGCGCCGCGGTGAATCCGCGGTTCGGCACCGAGACGGACCGGCTGTTCAAGCCTGAATACCCGGTGTGGTTGGGCGCCGACAAGAAGTTGTCAGCGCACCCACTCCCGCTGCCGGGGAAGGTGCAGGTGAGTGGTCACATCATGGTGGACGCGCCCGATGCGAACGCGGTGCGCATTCGCATCGACACGAGCGGCGGGATGCGCGAGCCGCTTACGGCGTGCATCCTCACCGGCCCACGCGCGGAGCCGGTGTTTGTAGCGAGCAACGACTGAGCAGTTACCGGAACCCACCGCCACCGGCAGCACCCGCGAAGCCGATGACGAACGCGATGATGACGAGGATGATGCCGAGCGCGAAAAATTCCAGGTAAAGGAACAGCGTGACCAACAGCGCGCGAGGGAAAGAGGTTGGCAGCAACCCCGTGAGAATGCCGGCCCAGATCAAGAACCCGAGGATGGTGCTGCAACAGTTCGCGAGGATTTGCACCGCGGGGTCAACTCCGGGCTGTGGCGCGAACGGGTTGTTCCCGCCGCCTCCACCGAACCCGCCGCCCCCTCCGCCACCCACCGCGACCATCGCGAAAACGATGATGACGCCGATGACAATATTGGCGATCCCGACGAGGAGCGTGATCCCCATGCCTTTGAATAGGTCCGGTTCCGGGATACCGCCCGACGAGGAACTCCCGTACCGCCGCGACGGGCGGTCGTAGTCGTCGTCCCACTCGTCTTCGTAGGACGACCGCCGGCGCCCCGACCCGCCGGACGAGCCGAGACACTTATTCGTGATCCACACCGCGGCCCGGAGGAGGATCGACACGATGAGGAGACCGATGAAGGCGCCTATTAAAACGCAGACGCAACCGAAGAGAAGTCCCACCGGAACCTCCGCGAACATTCGTGTTAGAACCTGGGCTAGATTGCACCCTGATTGTGCGACACTCACGCGATTGTAAGGTTCCGCCAGATGCCAGCAAGAACGAAACCGGTCTTCGCGCGCGGGGAGTCCCGGTGCGAGTTACGGTCCGACCGTGTCCAACGCCAGGAACACCGCGCCCACGGCGACGAACGCGATGACGAAGACGATCATGGAGTGCAGGAACGCGACAAGCGCGGCCCGCCAGAACGTGGTCGGCAGGAGTACCACGAGGACTAGAGCGCTTTCCGGAAATGCGTAGCACCTCAACGAACCGCGACCGCAAGGGAGCGGCAAAGCTCAACCACTCCCTTGCGGTCGCGGCTCGTTAAACAACGCTACCCCGTTCCCAAACGCGCTCTATCGTCAGGATCAAGCCGGTGATCGGCAGGCTGAGGACGAGGAGCATCGCAAACGGCGCCCACGCATCCAGTCCGCGAAGGTCGAACGTCTCCTCCGCGAGGATCACGCAGACGATGTAGCCGCAACAGTTGACGATTCCGGAGATGAAGGCGACGAGCATCGCGGTTGCAAGGTTCGGTTCGGGGATCGCTCGGTTCGGGTTCTTTCGCGGTTTCGGGGCGGGTTCGTCCGAGTCCCAGTCGTCCCACTGGCCGAACATGTCGGGCGGCTTGACCGGGCCCAGGAGGCGGTTCGCGAGCGCCACCGCCCCGCGCAAGATCACGGACGCGAGCAACAGGCCGACGAACAGCGCGACTAGCGCGCCCCCGCACCCGAGAAACAGGCCTGCCAGTTCCATTTGCGCCTCGCCCCCGCGACACCAGATGGGGTGCATCGTACCCGGGACGCGGCGCGGGCCACCGGGATTCGGGTCTCCTATTCCTCGCCGGCCAAGCCTTTGAAGAACGCGATGAGGCCGAGGATGAACAGGATCGGTGGGTAGAAGAAGACCCAGTCGTTCACCAATCCGAGTACGAACCACACGACCGCGATCAGCATCATCAGGGCGCCGCCGGCCACCCCGCCCCCGCCCCCGCCCCCGGAACTGCCCCCGGAGTCATCCTGCGGCGGCGGGCGGCGCTTCTTCTTTTTCTTCTTGCGCGGGCGTTCTTCTTCCTCGTCGTCATCGTCGTGGCGGTTCGACTTCGCCACGCCATACGCGCGGTCGTCGTCATCGTCGTCATCATCGGTTTGGGAGGTGGCCGGCTTCGCAACGGGTCGGGCCCTCGGAGGAGGCGAGACGAGCGGAACGGACGTGTCTTCGACCACCTCGAACTGCGGTTCCGGCGCGGGCACGATGCTGATGACACTGCACGCGGGGCACTTTACCCGGCGTCCGGCGTGTTCATCGGGGACGCGGAGTGACTTCCCGCACGCACAATCGAAGGTAATAGGCACTGCAGCCTCAGGATGTCGGTGGGTTGCTCACGACTATTGAACCGCAGTGCCGCGAAAATGCAAGCGTGGTCAGCGCGTCGGGCTGCACTTTTGGTTGTCCTCATCCGTTCCGCGTGGCGTCGATACAACACCGGGGTGTCTCTCATACCAAGTCGTGTTGGGAGTAACCGCGCACTGTCCCTCTCCCCTTGCGGGAGAGGGCAACAGACAAGCACACGGTTACGCTTCAACCCGACTTGGTATCACACGTGCCAGCGGGAGATCCGATGTTCGGTTCGGTGCCAGGACGGCTCGCCGCGATGATGTTCCTACAGTACTTCGGGCTGGCGGGGCTTATCGTTCCGCTGACGCGATATCTTCAGACCGTCGCGGGCGCCGGCGGCTTGGACTTCAAACCCACACACGTCGGTTACATCTATGCAACGTTCTGCGTCGGCGCGATCGTCACGCCGATGGTCGTCGGGTTGCTCGCTGACCGATGGTTCGCGGTGGAAAAGGTGATCGCGGTCACGCACGCGGTCATGGCGGCTCTGATGGGTGGCGCCGCGGTCTGGTGCGACACCTACGACGGCACCACGGCGAACCCCGACGACGCCGTGTGGCCGCTGTTCTGGCTTGTGTTGGGCTACGCGATTGGCACGCAGATCACGCTCACGCTCACCGTTGTCATCAGCTTCCGCAACCTGCCCGGGGAGGGCGGCACGTTCTGGTACGTGCGGCTCGTGGGCACGGTTGGGTGGGTTGTCGCGGGCATCGTGACGGGGTGGGTGATGAACCCAATCTCGCCCCAACCGCTTTACCTTTCAGCGATCACGTCGGGCGTCCTCGCGGTGTTTGCGCTGGCGCTGCCGCACACGCCGCCGAAGGGCCACGGGCGCCCGATTCGCGAAGTGATCGGGCTGCCCGCGATCAAGATGTTCCGCGACCGGTCGTTCGTGGTGTTCGCGGGCGTGCTGCTGTTGTGTAATTTGATGAATCAGTTCTATGGGTTGTTCGTTTCACCTTACTTGAAAGATCTCGGCGTGGAAGTCGACCTTGGCGCGTATGGGCAACTCTCGCCAGAGGTGATCATGACCCTGGCGCAGGTGTGCGAAATCGGCTGCATGGCCGCGACGCCGTTTCTGTTGCGCCGGTTTAAGCTCAAACACCTGATGCTCGTGGGCTTGGTTGGGTTGGTCCTGAGAAACGCGCTGTTGTACGCGGCGAACGTGCCGGGGATCGTGGCGGTCGGGCTGCCGATGCACGGGTGGGGGTATGCGTTTTACGGGTTGCTCGGCTCGTACTTCGTGGACCGCGAGGCGCCGCCGCATCTGCGGGCCGGGGCGCAATCGCTCGTGACGTTCCTGGGCAGCGGTCCGGCCGTGCTGGTGGGGAACTTCCTCGCGGGGAACGTGGTGCAGGCGAACCGCGTGGGCACTGCGACGAACTGGTCGGCGGTGTGGTTGGTGCCGCTGGTGGGCTACGTCGTCGCGCTGGTGGTGTTCGCGGTGTTGTTCCGCGAACCGCCCACTTCGGAAGAGAAGGAGTGAAGGGAGAGGGGAGGGAGACAAAACGGAGGCGCTGCCATTGCTCCTGTCATCCCTTCATCCTTTCTCCCCCTTTCCCTTTCTCTTCCGAAGTGGGCGGGATGAGGCGGATCACCGCGCGGTTGCGCCCGGTGTGCTTCGCCTCGCGGAGCGCGTCGGCCGCGATCTCGCGGAGTTGCTCGTAACTGGTGGACGTGCCAGCCTCCGCGACCGCGACGCCGAGACTGACTGTCATGCGGATTGGGTGGCCATTGTACGCGGTTCCCGCAGACTCGACGCTCGCTCGCAGACGCTCTGCGAGTACCTCCGCGCCGGTGAGGTCCGTGCCTGGCGCGAGTACCAGGAACTCTTCCCCGCCCACGCGCCCGAGCGAGTCGGTCGTGCGGAGCGACGACTGCAAGATGTCCGTGAGCCAGACCAGCACCTGATCGCCGGCAATTTGGGAATAGTCCTTGTTGATGCGCCCGAAGTGGTCCGCATCGACCCAGAGCACCGCGATCGGCACCGGGAGCCGGGCGCGACGCTGGAGTTCCTTGCGCGCGAGGGTGTCGATCGCACGCCGGTTCGCCAGCCCGGTCAGCGGGTCGGTCGCGGCCATCTTTTCCAGAATCAGGTTCGCTTGTTGGAGTTGGCCGAGTGCGTGTTCGAGTTCCTGCGTTCGCGTCTGAACCCGCTGCTCCAGTTCCAGATTGAGGTTGCGGAGTTCGTCCAGCAGGTGTTCGTGGCTGCGTTCCATGAGCAGATTGCGGGCGATGGCGCGGAGCGTCATGAGCAGATCCTCGGCGCGCCACGGTTTGAGCACGAGCCGGTGGACCTGACTGTGGTTGATGGCGTCCACTGCGTCCTGCATCTTGGCGGCGCCCGTGATGAGTACGCGTGCGGTGCGGGGTGAGGTGCGGCGAACCCAGTCGAGCAGCGACAAGCCGGTTTCGTCGGGTAACAGCAGATCCGACAGGACGATGTCAACGGACCGTTGCGACAGGATTGCGCGCGCCTGCTCGGCAGTACAGGCTGTGATCACGTCGAAGTCGGCCCCGAGTTGGCCCGTCAGAACGGCCAGGATCGAGGGGTCGTCGTCAATCACAAGCGCCGAACACTTGTAGCGGGTCACATTCATGAACGGGCCTGCCCCCACCCGGGCAGAAGGTTGCGGGAGCACGGGATACATGGGCGCAATCTAGAACACGACCGACCAACCGTTGCGCACCGGACGTAACTTTAAGCGAAGAGGCGAAAATTACCGGTCGGGTGTTTTGGGAAGTTTATGCTCTGGAAGGATTTGGGGGATGTCCGTTCGGAAAACTGGAGCGACTCTGAAAAAAGAGTGGAGAAGGAGAGGAGAAATTGTCGATTTTATTCGTCTTGCCGCTTGATCGGCGGAGAAATACCGCCTACAATCGGTCTGTTAAATGGGGGCCGACCCCCGGAATACCACGCGATACGAGCCGTGCTGCCGCCGGCTCGACTGGGCCGTCTCGACCGACGGAATTGCCCACAACCGGCCATCTTACGACCCGCCGGATTGGGGACGAAACCGTTGACTCGCAAAGACTCTCAGATCGAGTCGGGGATTTTTTTTCCCCCTCGCCAACAAATTGCGCGAGGCAACGCCACCACCGTATCCCGTTTGTAAGTTCCGGCGCGAAGCCCGGTAACCATCCATGAACCTCATCCGACGTAAACAGGAAACGGCGCTATGAAGACTGCCAGGCGAACGCGATCCGGACAATCCGCGAAGGTTGAAGATACATCCCTCACGACATTCTCCTCGGACCTGCTGACGCCAGAAGAAGAACGCGAGTTACTTACCAGTTTCTGGGACTGTAAGAGCGAACTGGTCCGCGTTCTTCTCCGCCACTACCCGAACGAACTTCGCGCCGTGCGGCCGCCGCTTGAACCGTGGCCGATGGCCCAGTTCATCCGCGAACACTGCACCGAAGCCCGCTGTGATGTGATTGCCGTCCGCCGCCTCCGCGACCGCTACGTTCACTACAAGCACCGACTCGCCAGCGCCAACATCCGGCTCGCGGCCCACGTTGCCAAGCGGTTCCGCCACCACAGCCTCGCCTACAGCGATCTCCTCCAAGAAGCCGTCTGCGGCCTGATGCAGGCGATCGATCGCTTCGACGTGAGCCACGGCACTCGCCTCGCGACCTATGCGACGTGGTGGATTCGTCAAACGCTCCAGATCGCGGTTGCTCGTCAATCGCACCTCGTGAGCCTCAGCCCGCACCACCTTCAGGAACTTGGTCTCCTTCAGCAGGAGAGCGAAGCCTTGGCGCACGGCGGGAAGCACCTGCCCAGCCCGCAAGAACTCGCCAGCCGTACCGGTAGTTCGCTCGAACACCTCACCCACCTTCAGACCGCGACCCGCACGCCCGTCAGCCTTAACGCCGTCCTCGACGACGACAGCGATTTCAAGTTGACCGAGGCGATGCCGGACACGGGCACGTTGGTGATGCAGGAGAACAACGAGCGGCAAGAAGCGCTCGCGTTCCTGATGGAGAACCTCCGGCCGCGTGAGCGGAAGGTGTTGGACCTCCGCTTCGGGCTGACCGGCAACGGCACCCACAGCCTGCGCCAGATCGGCCACCTGCTCCGTATTTCGAAGGAGCGGGTCCGCCAGATTCAGAATCGCGCGCTGGAAAAGCTGAAGGCCAACGCCGAACGCGTTGGCTGGGAGCCGACCCTCCTGCTGGAGTGAGTGCCCGCTTCCCCCCAAGGAGTTCAAACCCGCTTCGCAGAAGTGAATAAAGCCACCAAGCCGCCCCATTGCGATGGGGCGGCTTGCTTCGTTTACGCCCCAACCGCTTGCCACTTCTCAGTATCGAAGAACAGCACTGCGACGCCATCTGGCGTACGCACATCGTCGGCTGGCAGGTCCGCACGCTGCCCAATCACGACGCTTATCGCGCGAGAATACCCCGGTTTGTCGCGGAACCTCGCCAGGAGCGTCTGATCGGCGTTCACCGCGTTCGGGTTCGTCAGGAACGCGAACGACACCGCCGCGAGGCGTTCGTCGTGTGCGCCGCGTTCACCGAGCTTCCAGAAGAGCAAGTCGGGCGTTCGCGCGCCGGCGTCGGGGTCGGCTTGAATCAAGACGTGGCCCAGCCCGCGTTGCACGGGCACGGCCTGATCCCACATCCGGCGAAACTCGTGGTAGAACTCCATCACGAACGACCGCTCGCGCACCTTGCGCGCCGCGGGCGGTTCTTCGGCTTCGCTCGCGGAGTACGCCAAGCCGTGCGCCGCGGCGAATCGCGGGTGCATCAGGTTCAGTGCTTCGGTAACGAGCGTGAGGAACGGGTCGGTCATGAAGAACCCCTCCCCAACCCCTCCCCTAAGAAGGGAGGGGCTTCGGAGTCTTGCTCCCCCTCCCTTCTTAGGGGAGGGGGTTGGGGGGAGAGGTTCTTCACACCTTCACCCCCGCGAGGACTTCTTTCCACTTCCGCACGCGGGTCGCGTCGATCACGCCGTCGCGCTTGCCCGCGGCGCACGCGGAGGTCCGCACCGCGAAGTAATCTGGCGCTACGCCCTTGAGTTGCTTGATCTGCTCCGGCCGGATTGAACCGCCGATGGACACCGTTGTGGACACGCGTTTCATGCTGTCCACGAGGCCGGCGATTTCCTTCGCGGTCATGAAGTCGAGCAGTGTCTTGCCGTCTTTGCCCCACGTGTCGAGCAGGAACGCTTTGAAGCGGAACCGTTTTGCGAACTTCGCGACCTCGGCGGGTGGCACCGACTTCGCCCGCTCCCAGTCCGCATACGCCACCGCGACCATCTCCGTACCGATCGGTAGTTCGCGCCGTGTGTCGAGCAGGTCTTCGCCCCAACCGGGCGCGGGCGCGTACCCGGCGAGTCCCCACTTCACGTACTGAAGCGGCAGTTCGAGGTGCCAGTGTGCTTCGGTGATGGCGTTGGGGGACCATTCGCCGAGTGCGGCGCTGACCGAGACGCGAGCGTCAACGGCGTCGATGACGGCCGCGACGACCTCCGCTTCGGCCGCGGCGAGAGGACCTTTTGCGGGTTCTTTTACGTCGATCAGATCGGCGCCGCCTTCGATCGCGGCCGCGACTTCGTCTGCCGACCGCACGCTGACCAACAGTCCGGGCGTGGTGCTCATAAGAGGGTGATTCCTTCCACCGTGAAGAATAATGTCCGTCCGGGGCAGGCATGATACGCGATCGGGCGGGCATCTTGGAACACGAACCCGTAAAGTCCCCCTTCGCGGAACCAGTCGGGCGCGTTTCGGTGCGCGTCCTCCGCCTTCGCAAATACCTCCGGGGTGCTGTATTTTAGGCACGTGGTGAGGTTCGCGACCCCGATGATCCCGCCTTGGAGGCGTGCGAGTTCCTTGAGTGTTGGCGTGGTAATTAGCGCCCAACCTTCGGGGCGGTTGTCGGGAATTTTCGCCGCATGGATCAGAATCGGCCCGTGCTTGCGGGTTCGCCAGGTGCGGACCTCGACCGTTTTCACGCCGGCAACAAGGAGTGCGGCCCACGGTTGCTTCACGGAAATCGCAAGGAATTGTCCCGGCGAGGGAAGGCGTTCATGTGTGGCGCGAACGGAGTTTGAGTCGGACTTCCTCATTGTTGCCAAACCTCACAGCCTGAACTACAGAGTAGTAGCCCCCAACTTGGGACCGTCCGCGCCGAAACTCGGCCGGCGGGTGCGGTCACGCCCTCGAGAGACGATTCCCGTCATGTCGGTTCGCTTGGTCAGCCACGAAGAACTCCCAGCCCCGCTTGACGGGTATCGACTGATTGAACGACTCGGTCGCGGCGGGTTCGGTGAGGTGTGGAAGGTCGAAGCGCCGGGCGGGATGCTCAAGGCGGTCAAGTTCGTTTTCGGTGACCTCGAAGCAATGAACGAGGACAGCCGCCCGGCCGAGCAGGAACTCAAGGCACTGGAGCGGGTAAAACTTATCCGCCACCCGTACATCCTCACGCTCGAACAGTTCAGGGTCATCGACGGCCAACTCATTATCGTGATGGAACTGGCCGACCGCAACCTCTGGGACCGGTACCGCGAGTGTCGCGGGCAGGGGCTTCAGGGCATCCCGCGCGAGGAGCTTCTGCGGTATCTGGAGGAAACCGCAGAAGGTCTTGATCTGATGAACAACCACTATCAGATTCAGCACCTCGACGTTAAGCCTCAAAACCTGTTCCTGGTCTTCAACCACGTAAAGGTTGCCGACTTTGGATTGGCGAAGGTATTGGAAGGTGTGCGTGCGACCGTCACGGGGGGTGTCACGCCGGTGTACGCGGCACCGGAGACCTTCGAGGGCTGGGTGTCCAGGTTCTCCGACCAGTACAGTCTCGCGATCGTGTTCCAAGAGTTGTTGACCGGGCGCCGGCCGTTCAACGGCGCGAACACCCGCCAGTTGCTCATGCAGCACATCAACGGCACACCGGAGTTGAGTGCGCTGCCGCTTAACGACCGCGCGCTGATCGGACGCGCGCTCTCGAAAAAACCGAATGATCGGTGGCCGACCTGCAGCGAACTGATTCACGCGCTGAAGACGAGTGGGTCGCCTCAAGCATCGGTTACCCCACAGGCGACTCCGCCAACGCCCGGTCCACGCCCGGCTCGCAGCACGCCGGAGTCCGGTGCGGCGACCATGCCCAACCCAGCCGGGCACGCGCTGACCGATTCAATCCAGGCGACTCGCGTGGCCAGTGGGTCGGGCCGGCTGGGGTCCGCGCCCGCAGCGTCGAACCACGAGCAGACCCCGCCACCAACACACTTGCCGCCACTCGTGAAACCTGGCCAGAGCGTGAACGGCTCGCCGCTGCCAGGGTTCGTCCCATCCAACTCCGGCATTCGGTTCGTGACCCCTTGCACCTCGACCACACAGAATCCCGCACAGACGCTCACCCGGTCCGTCGTCCTTCAGACCGGGCGGATGGGCACCTTGGACATCGCCCCGCCGGAGAAGTCCGGCGACGGCTCGCTGTTCCCGGCGCTCGTCGTTGCCATTGGTCATACCGGGTATCGGGTAGCGGAACACTTGAAGCGGGTGATTACAGAGCGATACATTTCGAGTGAGCGCGTGCCGAACGTGCGCATCCTTTACATCGACACGGACCCGGACCCAGGCGCTGCGGTGCCGGCCCCGGACAACCCCGGGGCGCTCACGGCGCGCGAGGTGGTCCCCGCCCGGTTGAACCGTGCGACCCACTACATGCAGCGGGACACGCTGCCTCCAGTTGAACAGTGGATGCCGTCAGGATTGCTCTACAAACTTCCGCGTAACCCCGGGCCGGCCGCCGGTGTGCGGGCGTTCGGTCGGCTTGCGCTGTTTGACCACTACCACACCATCGTCCAGCGCGTTCGCCAAGAGATCGAGACGTTCTTGACCGACGCTCCGCTGTTACAGGCGGACAAGGTCACGAAGCGTGGGCTGCGGACCAACCGACCGCGTGTCTACATCGTCGCGTGCCTCGCGGGCGGGACCGGCAGCGGCATGTTCCTCGACGTGGCGTACCTTGTGCGCCACGAAATGAGACAGGTCGGGTACGTACGCCCCGAAGTGGTCGGAATGTTCTTTGTGCCACCCGCTGACGCGTTCGCGCCGCGTTCAAACGCGATGGCGAACACCTACGCTGCACTCGCTGAGTTACATCACTTTCAGTCGAAGAAGACACGGTATGCCACGGTGTTCGACAAGTCCGAGGCGCCGATCATCGACGGCGACCCGCCGTTTGCGCGCACTGTGATTTCGCAATTGCCGAAGGGGACCGACGCGATCGCGTCGCGCCCAGTGCTCGCGGCGGCCGCCCGCGCGCTGTTCCACGAACTGTTCACGCCGGTCGGGCGCGTGGCAGACGAAAGACGCGACGCGTACCGCAACGCGTACCCGGTCGATACACCCACCTGCCAAACGTTCGGCTTGTTCCGGTTGTGTTGGCCGCGTCCGGAGGTGCTCGCGTCCGCGACGAGGCGGTTCGCGCAGCGGCAACTCCATAACTGGAGCGGGAAGGACGCGGGGCACCTGCGCGAACACATCGCCGGGTGGCTGACGGAACAGTGGGCGGAACGCAAGTTGTCGTTCGACGCCATCGTCGAGGCTCTCCGGGACGTTGCGCACGCGGCGCTGTGCGAAGACCCAGACCGCGTGTTCGATGCGTTCATCGATCCGCTGCGCACCCCGTCTGGCGGCCGGATGGACCCCACGTCCGCGTGCAACGTCCTTGCTCAACTCATCAAGTTGGTTGGCAAACCGGACACCGAGAACGGCTTGCTCCCGTGTTCGTTCCGTGTGGCGATGAGCGCCCGGTTCGAGGAGCTTGCGAAGGAAACTGAGGGGCAAGTTTCGGTGATGGCCGCGACGTTTCTGGAGGTGCCGCAGTACCGGTTGCCCGGCGCTGAGGAAGCGGTGCGGCAGATCAGCGAGCGGCTGAAGGGGCAGGTCGATGCGCTGGAGTCGGTGCGGGTCGATCTCGACAAGGAGGTACGCTCGATCTACACGCGTCTGCTCCACGCGATCGGTAGCTTGGGTGGCACCGGCCTCGGCGCGCTGGCGGGGCGCCGGGCGAATGCGGCCGAGGTGGTCGACCTACTCCGCACGTATGCCAAGAAGCGGTTGCAACTGCACATGTTGGATTTGGCGCTGTCGGTGTTCCACCGGATGTCCGGTAACGCGCCGGAGTATTTGCGAGAGATCAATTTCTGCCGGTCCACACTGACTGATATGCACGCCGAGTTGGGGAATATCGGCGGACCGGGTGACGCGGACGGCGCACCGGGCAAGTTGATCCTTCCGGACGGGTGCAAGGACCTGGACGAGGCCGCTGACCAGTTCCTGGCAGCGCTGGCGCCGGCCGACCTCCTGGCGTTCGACCGGTCGCTCCAGAAGGACATCACCCGAAAGTTCCGCGGGTTGGGGAACGTGTGCCTCAAACCCGTGGAGAAGGGGTCGGTGTTCCGCGAGATGCTGCTGAACAAGGCTCGTGAGTTCCTCGACGCAAAGCTCGACCACTCCGACCCGGCGACGGTGTTCTTCAACTCGAGGACCGAGAACGGGAGCGCGCAACCGTTGTTGGGTGAGGCGTTCGAGGAGGCTGCGCCGCAACTGGGCCCCAGCGTGTTCTCGCCGCTCTCCGAGATGGTGGTCTTGGGCGCCCCGCCCGGACCGGACGGCGATCGCTTGAAGGAACTCGCGAGTATCGCGCTGCCAGGAACGGAGTTCGTCTCCGCGCACTTGCCGGACGACATCTGTTTCTATCGCGAGTATCCGCAGTTGACGTTGATGGACCTGCCGCAGTTGGGCGAGTACGCGCGCGGGGCGTATCAGCAGATGATGGCGTCTGCGAACCCGCCACACGCGCGTGTCGATGTGTCCTGGCAACCGCCGGGTGCGTGAACGCGTCTCTCCTCGTCATGCGACATTCCGTCCGTGTACTGCTCAGCGAGTTTCACACCGCACTTACGTCCCTCATCGGCAAGAAAGCCCGGACACCGACGAGTAAGTACACACGCGAAGAGCCGCATTTTCCGGTCCCTCACCTTGCCTGGCAGAAACCCCAATATTGGTTTTGGTTCGCAACACTTCCCCCACTCCTCTTCGGTCATCGTGCGTCCCCCTGTTCGCGTCGCGGTGCGATCCGCATTCTACCCGCAATGCCCGTCACGCGAGGTCGCCGATGTCTCAGCCCTACGTTGCCATTCAGATACCGATGATGCCGAAGGACACTAACCGGCACGGGACCATCTTCGGCGGCGTGCTGCTGTCGTACATCGACCTTGCAGGCGCGATCACCGCGCAGCGAGAGTTACAGCTCCGCGGCGGCAACCCGAATGCGTCGTTCGTCACGGTCGCGATCAATCGCGTCGAGTTCAAGAAACCGGTGCTGGTCGGCGACGTGGTTCGCTTCGAGACAAGTGTCACGCGAGTCGGGCGCACGTCGATGACCGTTTACATCGAGGTCCACGCCGAACGCGGCGCGGAGACGATTCACGTGACCTCCGCCGAGGGCGTGTTTGTTGGCGTGGATCTGTCCACTCCCGATCGCAAACCGGTGGAACTGTTTCCGCAGGGAGAGAAGAAATAACCTTTAACCCAAGAAGGAGGTTGGGGCGAGATTGAAGCCGAAGGGCGTTGCCCTGAGTTATGTCACACCCTTTGGGGTGAAAACCAAGAGCCACTGACCGCGCCGCATGATCGACCCCGACGAACTCGCCCTGTTCCGCGCGATCGCCCGCAACCCGGACGACGACACCGCGCGCCTCGCATACGCTGACTGGCTTCAAGAGAACGGCCGCACCGAGGAAGGCGAGTTCGTCCGCACGCAGTGTCGGCTCGCGACGACCGAACCGAACGACCCGGAATACCCGGCACTCATCGACCGCGACGAGGAACTGCGGCTGTGGCTCAAGACGCACGCGCCCGGCCCGCGGCCGACTTTCCCCGGCGGGTTGTCTGTGGACGGCGGCCCGCTATGGTGGTGGCAATCGCACCGCGGGTTCCCCCGGTTCCTTGAGTTCGACGGCTACGAGCGGTATGGCGTGAAGGCGATGCGTGGCCTGGCGTCGGCGCTGGAGCGTGCGTTCGACGCGCTGCCGACGCGTTGGCTCGTCGTGCGCTACGTCACCACCGCGCAACTGGTCGCGTTGCTCAAGCAACCAGTGCTCGTGGGGTTATCGCACCTCACGGTGCAGCTCGACACGACCGAGGACGAAGCGGACACGGTGGCGAAGGCGCTGGCCGGGTGTCGGCACCTGCGGAACCTGCGTGGGCTGTCGCTGGCGGTCACGTGCAGCGATGTGGGGTGCGAATCTCTGGCGAACGCGCCGTGGAGCAACCTGGAATGGTTCTCTCTGACGTGCCACGCGATCTCGCCCGCCGGGCTGCGCGCCCTGGCGAGTGCGGACTGGTTCCGACGTCTGCCGGCGCTGACACTCGACGACGGACTGCCATCCAACACGTTTGAGGCGTTCACGCACCTGCCGGCGTTCCCGCGCTTGCACACGCTCGACCTGTCGCGCAACGACTTCACCGAGTCCGCGTGGGAAGCGTTCTCCCGCACACGTACGTTCCCGGCGCTCACGAAACTCGTCTGTGACGACGGGAACTTCGTCGGTACGCGGTCCAACTCGCTCGTCGCCGCGATGGGGTTTGCGCTGAGCGTTCTGAGCCTCGCCCGGTGTGGGACCGGAGCGTTCGTCGATAATCTCGCCTGCGCGCCGTGGGCCTCATCGCTCCGAATCCTGAACCTCTCCCAGAACTCACTTGCGCGGTCGGAAGTTAAAACGATCACCGCGTGCAAGCGATTCACCAGCCTCCAACACCTCGACCTGTCCGGCGGCGCGCTCAGCGCAACCGGGCTGTCAGCGCTCGCGGCGAACCCGGCGCTGCGCGGGGTTCGCGCACTGCAACTGGCTTGCCCACTCGACTACAACGGGCTGACTCCGGCGCACCTCGACCAGTTCCTCGCGAAGCTGAACATGCCGGATCTGCGGCACCTCGACCTGTCCGGGTGCCCGGTGGGTGCGACCGCCGCGAAGAAGCTCGCGGCTCCCAAGTTCGCTTCGCTCCGCCGGCTCGCCCTTAAAGGCTGTAAACTCTCTGACACGGCGGTCGCGGCGCTGGTTGGTGCCCCCGCGATGCGCAACCTGATTCAACTGGACCTGAACGACAATGGCTTGAAGGTCGGGCCGAAGAACTTGGGCGACCCGTCCGTGCTGCCGGATCTTGCGTCGTGTTCGCTTGGCGGCAACCCGATCGCGGCGCCGGTAGTGCGCAAACTTCGCGTGCGCCCTGGTGTGACCGGCCTGCCGAAAACCGCAAAACGTCGCGCTTGAATCACCACCCTCGGAGAACCTTCATGCGTCACCTTCTCCCTCTACTCATTGTGGCGCTCGCGGCGCCGCACCTGAGCGCCGCGGACCCCACCCCGCTCGACCCGCGTGGGCTACCGGGACCGCTCGTGCTTACCGGCGGCAAGAACCTGCCGAAGGACGTGAGCAAGGCGTTCTTCGACCTCGCCGGCAAAGACAAGGCGAAGATCGTCGTGATCCCCACCGCGCTCGCCACCGCCGACGACGCCAAGACCGTCGAACCGTTCGTGAAAGTGTGGGAAGACATGAAGCCCGCGTCCGTGGTCGTACTTCACACGCGCGACCCGAAGAAGGCGAACGACCCGGACTTCGTCAAGCCGCTCGCGGACGCCACCGCCGTGTGGTTCGTGAACGGGCACACGGATCGCGTCCTGAATGCGTATCGCGGAACGCTTTTCGAGAAGGAGTTGAAGAAACTCCACACGCGTGGCGGGGTGATCGGCAGCGCGGCCGGCGGCGCGGGCATGATCGGCGGTCTCGCGTTCGCGGGCGGCGAAGAGAAACCCGTCGAAGCTTTCGGGCTGCTACCGGGCTTCATTATCGACCCAAAGGAACGGTTGAACGCGGCGATCGCCGAACGGCCCGCCTACGTCGGGCTGCGCATCCCCGACGGCGCGGGCGTCGTGGTTCGCGGACGCGTGGCTCGCGTCATCGGCGAAGAAGCGGTCAGCGTTCACGTCGCGAAGGGCGCCGGCAAGTCGGCCGCGAACGATGAGTACAAGGCCGGGTCGCTCCTTGATCTCTGTCAGCTTCAGCGCGCCGCGCTCAACCGCACCGCGAAAGAGTCGTTCCCGCCGTCGCGCCCACCCGCGGCGGAGGTCAAGAAAGGCTCGCTCGTGATCGTCGGCGGGGGCGGCGCCAGCGCGGACATCTGGAAGAAGTTCATCGAACTCGCGGGCGGTGAAGATTCCACAATCGTGGTCGTCACCACCGCGATGGAAGACCCGCTCGCGCCGGAATCGGTGGAAGAAAAGATTCTCAAGAAGTACGGGGCAAAGAACGTGGTCGCGCTGCACACCCGCGACCGCAAGGTAGCCGACGACCCGAAGTTCTCCGACGTGCTGTTGAAGGCGAAGGGCGTGTGGTTCAGCGGCGGTCGGCAGTGGCGGTTCGTCGATTCCTATGAAGACACGCTGACCCAAAAACGGTTCCGCGAGGTGCTGGACCGCGGCGGCGTGATCGGCGGCAGTTCTGCTGGGGCGAGCATTCAGAGTGAGTTCATGCCGCGAGGGCACCCGCTTGGCAACACCGTGATGGCCGCTGAAGGTTACGAACGCGGGTTCGGCTACCTTCCGGGCTGCGCGGTCGATCAGCACTTCTTCGCGCGCAAACGCACCGCCGACATGACCGGCCTGATGAAGCAGTACCCGCAGTACCTGGGTATCGGGCTGGACGAGGGCACCGCGATCGTCGTGACCGGCACCACCGCGGAGGTGATTGGCCGCACGAAGGTCGCATTCTACGACACGAAGAAGAAGCCGGACGGCGAGAAGGATTACGAGGAGGTGCTCACGGGCGAGAAGTACGACCTGAAGGAGCGTCGCAAAATCAAGGCTCCTCCGCCGAGCCGGTGACGCTATTGGTCCGGGCTTTGGCTGAGTTGTAGCGTGTCGCGGATAACGCCGAGTTGGTTCCGCGACACGCTGCACTTCACTTCACGCTGACATCGACCGGCGCGCTCCAGTGCCCGCAGCGGCCGGTGGCGTCACGCCAGCGGGCGCGGACGCGGTACTCGCCTTTCTCGCCGAATACCGCCAGGGGGATATCGACCGTGCGGCCCTCGGCGATCTCCTTCCGCCAGTGTTCATCGAGTTCGTACCAGCCGTTCTTGCCGACACGCCCCACTCGCCATTCCAGCGCCGCGGACTTCTGCCCACCGGCGGACGCGAACTCCGCCGCTTCAAACTTGTAGGCGTCGGCTTTGGGTCGCGTCACCGTCGGCTTCGCGGGGATCTTGTCGTCTTTCGCTTCGTGCGCGAGGTAGCCCCAACCGTAGCCGCGTTGGTCGCCGTCGTTCGGGGCGTAGTTCTTGACCGGGCGCGAGTCGGTGCAGAAGTCCACGAGATACTTGCGGAACCCCGCGAAGTCGGCGGTCGCCAGCGTCCGCTTGAATTGCCCGCCGAAGTAGGCACCGCTGGCGGGGTTGACGAAGTACGACCCCTTCTGATTCATCCGCGGGGCGAAGTTCCACCGCGCCTCGTCCAAACGCGACCAGTCAACTTCATGCTTCTTGGGTGTCAGCACCCCGCCGAGGTCCGACACCAGTTGCCCCACCTGGCCGCCGCGGTCGGTGGCGTCCGCGGCGAACAGGTCGAGAATCTCGCGTGCCCGGTTACGGTACTCCAGCGCGATCGCCGGGTGCGACAGGCAGCGGATGGCTTCGATGTAGCCGGGCTGGTGGTGTCGCGGAACGAACGTCATGTCCATGTCCCACGGGATCGGCGCCCAGCGGCCGTCGGGGTGGCGGTAGTACCCGTGGTTGCCGTCGGGCCGCAGATCGACGTTGCCCAGCAACCGGTTCAGCGCGTGGAAGCTGTAGTACGCGGGCAGGTCGAGATTCTTCCGCCACCAGTCTTCCTTGGGGTTGGACCGCATCCCGTTGAGGAACTTCTCCCACTCTTTCGGGGCGTCGGCCATCGGCATCTCTTTGGGCGTGTGCTTGATCCCACTTTGCGCACTGACCGTCAAGCCGTCCGCGAGCCTCTTGTCGGCGAGCAACTTCGGCTCCATGTCGCCGAGCGCCACGTACAAGCCCCACAGGTCGCCGGCGTACGGATCCTTCGCGTTTACTTCGTCGGCCCCGGTGACCACGCGCCACTGCACCCACGTGGCCGGCGGGCTGGGAACGCCGGCAAGCCGATACGACCGCACGCATAGCATTTCGTCGAGACCAGAAATACCGCGATGCACCGGCAGGTATGGTGTGGAGCCGCCGGGGTTCAGGTTGAGGCTGTCGCACGCGGCCGGGAACGGTACGCCGTCGTGATTGACGAGCGGCACGCTGTGGTCGTTGAACTTCAACCCCCACTTGTTCTTGCCCGCGATGTGGGCGCTGCCCTGTCCGCGATTGCTGTACTGGATGTGGTCATACACAACGCCGCGATAGACGAGCGTGCCCTGCTGCTTCTGCCTGTGTGCGTTGCCGTCCCACTGGCTCTTCGCGACGTCTTCGGCGCGCGCCACGAGGTGCATGGATTGCAGTGTGCCGAGGAACTCCGCGGAGAAGTTTACTGCGGGGGCTTTGCCCGGTTCGCGCGAGCCGCTCCACGCGGTCGGACCCGCGTCGCACCACCACGCGAAGTTGGGACACGTGTCGTCAGCGGCCGGCACGCGCACGGATTTTCCGCTTTTGTCGGTCGCGGTGACGCGGTAGCGCAGCAGCCAGCGGTGTTTCTGGTACGTCGCCGGCACGCGAACGGTGTACACGCCGTCGTTGGCCTTCGCGTCGCCGTCCTTGCCGTCGTCGTGCATCGGCAGGTCGGTCCAGTCCTTCTCGTACTCGGCGTCGGTCTTGCGAACGTACTTCCCCGGCGCGACCGCCTGGAGTTTCAAGACGGGCTTGGTCAACCCTTCCGCGAGTTTGGCGGTAACCAGCACCGGCACATCGGGCTTTGGCGCAACCGGCTCGTGCTTCACGGCGCTGATCCCCGTAGGCTTCGCGGGTTCGGCCTTCAGTGGTTGAGCGAACGCGGGCTGTGCCGTGGCAAGTGCTGTAAACGCGAGAACCAAGCAGATCCAGCTACGGGCGGTCATCGATCGTCCCCTGGAACTGCTCTCATCACCGGTTCAGACGACTTGCAACGTACCGCGCGTGACGCCGAGTTGGTTGGCGTGGGAAGTTGAAAACAATCAGGCAAGGATTTCGTTCACGACGCGGGCCGGGCGGCCGTCGGTCAGGCGCTGGGCACGCCCGCCGTGGTGGTACACGAGTTTGTCGTGGTCCAGCCCGAGCAGGTGCAGCACCGTGGCCTGGAAGTCGTTGGGCGTAACCACGTTCACCGCGGCCTTGTGGCCGACCTCATCCGTTTCGCCGTAGGTGATCCCGGGCTTGATCCCGCCGCCCGCGAGCCAGTTCGTGAAGCCCTGGCCGTTGTGGTCGCGGCCCGCCTTCGCGTCCAACTCTCCCTCGCATACGGGCAGGCGGCCGATCTCCCCACCCCAGTGAACGAGTGTGGAATCGAGCAGCCCGCGCTGCTTCAAGTCCTTGACCAGCGCTGCGGCCGGTTGGTCGGTGCGTTTGCAGATCGCCGGGAGGCCGGTGGTGATGGTGTTGTGGTTGTCCCAGGGCTGGTTGCCGAGGAAGATTTGCACGAACCGCACCCCACGCTCGATCAGACGTCGCGCGATCAGGCACCGCGTCCCGTAGTCGCGCGTTTCGGGCCGGTCAAGCCCATACATGCTACGCACGCGATCAGGTTCGCGCGACACGTCGAGCGCTTCTTTCGCAGAAGTCTGCATCATTGCGGCCAGTTCGTAGCTCGCGATGCGGGCTTCCAGGTCCGCTTCGCCGGGGCGCGTCGCAAGGTGTTTGGAGTTCAGTTCGGCGAGTAGCGCGAGGTTCTGCTTCTGCACCTCGCCGGCTGCGTCGCTTGGCGGGTCGAGGTTCAGAATGCGCGGCTCCTGCGGGCGCAACACCGTGCCCTGATAGAGCGGCGGAAGGAACCCGCAGTTCCAGTTGTGCGCGGCGTCCACCGGTGGCCCGGCGGGGTCCGACAGCACCATGTACGCGGGGAGGTTTTGGGTCTCGGTGCCCAGCCCGTAGACGATCCAACTGCCCATCGTGGGCCGCCCGGTGACGCCCGCGATGCCGCCGTGGAAGTAGCGGATCGACACCTCGTGCCCGTTGAACCCGGTGTGCATCGAACGGACTACCGCGATGTCGTCCACGATGCCCGCGGTGTGCGGGAGCAGTTCGCTCACTTCAGTGCCGCATTTCCCGTGTTTGGCGAACTTCCACGGGCTTCCGAACAGTTTCTTGCTCGCGCGGTTCACGAAACTGTACTTCACGTCGCCCGCGTACTCCTTGCCGGAGTTCTTGGTCAACTCGGGCTTTGGGTCGAAGAGATCGACGTGGCTCGGCCCGCCGTGCATGAACAGCGAGATCATCGCCTTCGCCTTGGGCGCGAAGTGCGGCTTCCGCGGGGCCAGGCTGGCGGGGAGGTTCTCGCCCGGCTTGCCCGGCCCTTCGGCGGCGAGCAAACCTTCGCGATGGAGCAAGTGCGCAAGCGCAAAGAACCCGACTCCGCCCGCGGTACGTGCGAGGAACGAGCGGCGCGTGGCGGGGGTGTCAGTCCACATAGAGCAACTCGTTCGAGGTCAGGAGCATCTGACACAGGTTGGTCAGGGCCGCGAGTTGGGCGTCCTTTGCCGGGGTCTTGAGCGAGGCGATCTGCGTCACGAGGAATGCCGCGGCGAGGTTCGATTCGTCGGTGGTGGGGGCACGCAGGTAGGCGAGCCGCCACGCGGTTGCGGCGAGCGCCTCCGGGGGCGAGCCGGGCTTCGCTTCGGCGCGAACACGAGCCGCGAGGTGCCCGGCTTGCGCCCGCACGAATGCGCTGTTGAGCAACATCAGTGCTTGCGGGGCGGTGGTGGTCGCGTTGCGGCGGTCGCAGTTCGGTTCGAGCGCGGGTGCGTCGAACGCGGATAGGAACGCGACCGGCTTCGTGCGGCGCACTTGGAGGTACACGCTGCGCCGCGGCTTATCGTCCGGTGTGCCGACCTGCCCGGTTCCGTCTTCGACCACCGCGACCGGTGGCCCGAACGGCGTGAGGTCGAGCCGGCCCGCGGCGAGCAGCAGTCGGTCGCGCACGGCCTCCGCTTCGAGCCGCCGCACCGGGAACCGGCCGTACAGCGCGTTCCCGCGATCGACCGCGTCTTTCGCCGGGTCGCGCCTTGATGACTGCCGGTAGGTGGCCGAGGTCATGATGAGTTTGTGGAACTTCTTCAGGCTCCACGGCTTCGCGTCACCATCGGCTTGTGCGTCCCCCCCGGCCTTGCGGCCGGGGTTCGCCAACTCGGTGGCGAGCCAGTCGAGCAGTTCCGGGTGCGTCGGAAGTTGTCCGAGTTTGCCGAACTCGCCCGGGGTGTCCACGATCCCGCGGCCGAAGTGATTCAGCCAGACGCGGTTCGCCATCACGCGCCCGAACAGCGGGTGCGTTCCATCGGTGAGGTGCTTTGCCCACGCGAGTCGGCGCCCGGTACTCTGGTCGGTCGCGGGCTTGGCCACGATCTCGAACCGCTTATCATCGGGAGCCGCTATGGTGAGGTCTGCGGCGGCGAGGGCCGGGCCTTTGGGGTGGCGTGCGTCGCCGCGGTAGTACAGTTTCGTTTCTGGCACGCGGCCAATCATCTCGGTCGTGACGGACACGAACCCCTCGGCCGGGCGTTCGGCTCTCTTGGCAGCGATCTTCGCCTGCTCCGCCTTCAATTCGTCCGCGACCTTCGCGTTGTACTGATACAGCACGCCCGGTGTGATGTTCAGCTTTGGGTTCGACGCGACCAGTTTCTTTTGCTCCTCGGTGCGATTGTTGGCAGGCGCGTCGAACGCGGCCTTGAGTTTCGGGCGATTGCCCTCGGGGAATTTCTCAAGCTCTCTTTCGAACGCGGCCCGCACTGCGGCGGTCTGCTTCTGGTTGAACGCGGTCTGCATCTTGCTCGCTTCCGCGTCGACCGCGTCTGCCTTCGCGCGGTCCGTGTTGGTGTAAAGCGACACGAGCCGCTCCGCGGGTTTGCGCCACTTGCCGGGATCGAGCGCAGGCTCAAACACCGCGCGAAGTTGGAAGTAGTCGCGCTGCGGGATTGGGTCATAGCGGTGGTCGTGGCACTGCGCACACCCGACCGACGTACCGAGCAACCCGGACGAAACCACTTTCAGTACGTCGGTCATCACCTGTTCGGCGTCGGTCGCGCCGGTGGGTGTGCCGTCTGGCGCGGTGCGCAGATAGCCGGTCGCGGCGAGCAGTTCCACGTGTTCTGGTTTCAGGTTGGTCCACGGGCGCGGAACCAACTCGTCGCCCGCGAGTTGCTCGATGACGAACTGATTCAGTGGCTTGTCGGTGTTCATCGCCCGAATGACGTAGTCGCGATACCGCCAGGCGTATGGGCGGACGGTATCGGTGTTGCCATCGCCCTCGCTGTCCGCGTAGCCGGCCACGTCGAGCCAGTGACGCCCCCAACGCTCGCCGTACCGCTCACTTACGAGTAACCGGTCGATGAGCTTCTCGTAAGCGTCGGGCGACTGGTCCTTCACGAACTGCTCGATCTCCGCGATCGTTGGTGGCAGCCCGGTGAGGTCGAACGCCGCACGGCGGATCAGCGTCGCGCGGTCGGCCTCCGGGTTGAAGTCCAGGTTATTTTCGCGGAGCTTGGCGAGAACGAACGCATCAATCGGGTTGCGGATCCGTTGTTTCGAGTTTGGGATGACGGGCACCGCTGGTCGCTTGAGCGGCCGGTAGAACCAGTACGCGCGTTCCTCCGAGGTGATGCCGAGACCGGGCGGGAGGGTCGCGGGTTCACCGCGGAGGGTCGGCGCGCCGGCCGCGATCCACTTCTCGATGACCGCGATCTGTTCGGCTGGTACCTTCTTCTCGCCGGGCGGCATCTCGCCAGCCTTCATTCGTTCGATGAGGAGGCTCTTTGCTGGCTCTTTTGCCACGAACGACGCGCCGTTCTTGCCGCCCGCGACGGCGAATCGCTTCAGTCGCAGGTCGAGACCGCTGGCGGGCTTCTCACCGCCGCCGTGACAGTCGAGGCAGTACGTCTTGAGGATCGGTCGGACGTGCTGCTCGAAAGTAATCGGCTCCGCAGCGGGCGCCTGCCCGGTGGTGACAGCGACCAGACCAAGAGCAACGAGGGAGCCGCGTCGCATAGGTAGGGATGTTGAAGCGGGGAGGGCGAAGTTGGCGAAGGGAGGTCAGCGTACCACGCGAGTCGCGTCGCGTCCAGAGGTGGCTGTCACGCGGCGCTTGTCGGTCTCATTCTCGGACTGTAAAGTGGTGAGCGACGAACGCCTTCAGCGCGTCTTGGCGCTTGACCTCCGCGAGGCTGCCGGGTTACTTGTCCCTGCCCGCTTTCGCGTGCCTGTAGAGTGGCCGACCTTTTTCTTGCGGAGTTTCGGCTGGCGGGGCATAAGTGACTCCTCGCCAAAGGGGACAACGAAAGGGGTAAGAAGTCCGGCTCCATTTCCTTCTTCGCATGGAACGGCTAGCAATCAAGGCAATCGTTACTTGGGAGTGTTTGCACGACTGGTGTCGGCCCAGGTCTTCAAAACCTGTGGGGGGTGTGAACAACGCTCCCAGTGGATTCGATTTCCATACACTCCCGCTTGCTTCGCACGATCGCGCCCCACGTCGGTTCGCAACACGCTTGGCTCTCTTCGTTTCGAGAACCTCTCTCCGCACCCGGTTCCGGTTGTGCGGGCGGCAGATCTATCTTTCGTTCACTACTGAACTAACGAACATATGACACGGTAGTGCGCGCCGCGACGATGGCGGGAGTAACGTTGTTCCTGTTCAACCGCCCGTGGAGAACCGCACCATGTTTGAAGTTCGCAAGGCGAAGCGGCAACGCCGCCCGCTGAAGATCAGCATCGAAGGCCTTTCGGGGAGTGGCAAGACGTTCAGCGCGCTGCGGCTCGCGTTCGCCATGAAACGCGCCGGTATCGGCAAGAAGATCGTAATCGCTGATTCGGAGAACGAGTCGGCGGGGTTGTACGACGGCGTGCAGATGGACGGCGAGAAGTGGGAGTACGAAGTGTGCCCCATCCCACACACGGCGCAGCACCCGGTCGGGTACGCCGAGTGCTACGAGTACCTCGTCAGCACGGGGTTCGATATCGTCATCTTCGATTCGCTCTCGCACGCCTGGCATGGCGCGATGGAGAAGGTGGACACCTACGCGCGGGCCAACCGTGGCGACAAATTCGGCGGCTGGGCGCAGGTCACGCCGGAACAACGCAAGATGCTCACCACCATGACCGACCCGCGAGCGCATTGCATTGCCACAATGCGCGTGAAGAGCGAGTACGAACGCATCGACGACGCGGGCAAGACCAAGATCAAGAAGGTGGGGATGAAGACCGATCAGCGCGAGAACACCGAGTACGAGTTCGACGCGGTGATTCGGTTGGAGGTCGAGAACCACGCGGCCCGTGTCGAGAAGGTTCGCGGGTGTACCGCGATGGACGGCAAGACGTGCGAGTCGCCCGGGCCCGCGTTCTGGAAGCCGCTGTTCGACTGGTGGCTGTCCGCGGAACCGGTGGAAGCGGTTTCGCCGGAAGACCACCACCGCCAGAAGCTCAACGCCGCGAAGACGCTCCCGGATCTGGCGACCGCGTGGGGCGCGATTCCGAAGGTGCTACAATCGCGGCTCGCTGACGACAAGGACCGGCGCAAGGCGGCGCTGGCAACGAAAATGAAAGCGGGCGTTCCGGCGAACGTTGGCGCAAAGACACTACCCGGGTTGCCGGATGACGACGACGCGCTGTTCCCGACTGGGGCGCGCAGCGGACTGCCGGACTGACGCAAGCAGGACGATAGTTAACTTCTGCGGGTGTGTGCGGCGAGCCGTGATTCGGTCGCCGGGCGCTCCCGCTTGTTGCGTTGGTCAAAGGCGTGACAGTTCCACGGACGCAGTTGCGAGGAATGACGCGTAGTCTGGGCAGCGGCCGATCTCGCGGTTGAGCGTCTCCGCGAACTGACTGATTTTCGGCCGCACGACGTCGAGAAAATCCGCCAGCGCGCCGACCGTGAACCCGAACCGGTTCGCCGCGGTGAGCAAAATGAAGTCGAGTGCCGCGGGGTGTTCGACGACGAACTCCAGGCGCGTCAGCAGTCCGGCGAACCAGAGCAACTCGGCCCGCGCCTCGTGCGGGGTTCCGGCCAACCGGTCCGGGTGATGATGGTGCCGGATCGGTTCGACCAGTTCATTGGGCAGACCCCAGCGCCTTAGTACCTCCGCGCCGACTTCCGCGTGGTCGGTGCCGAACACTTCGTGTTCGCGCTCGCACGCATCGGCGCCGAGCGGGTCTCCGGGGCAGGCGCTCAGTTCCGCCCACTCGGTCGGGTAGGTCTGTTGAATCAGCAGAACGCCAATGTCACGCAGGAGCGCGGCGTGCAGGTCGTCGTCCGGGGTCGGATATCCGCGACGAACGGCCAACTCGCGGGCGATGATGGCCCCGCTGATGGACGATCGCGAGTGTTCGCGCGCCGCGGGGTTGTCGCGGCTCTGCGGGCGCATCGAGGGTAGCGCAAGACTCAGCGCGAGCGCGCGAACCTTGTTCAAGCCGACCATGAGGACGGCCCGTTCCACAGAACTCACCCACCGCGCGGCGCCGTCGCGTGCCGAGTTCACGGTGCGAAGCAGCAACGCGGAGAAGCTGGGGTCGGCGGCGATCAGCGCGCCGATCTCGCTCGGCAAGCAGTCCTGTTGCGTGGAAACTTCGGCGACCTTCACCGCGGTCGCAGAGGTCAACGGGAGTTGAGTGGGATTGAGGATCGCTTCGAGCACCGCGTCGCGGTTCGCGGGAACGCCCGGTTGGCGGGACGAATGGGCGCCCGGTGTGGGCGCGATCCAACCGGTAATCTGGGCACCCATCGTCTGCCTCTGCGTTGCGGCGAAACCGACGCGCGACGAGGGCGGTGGCGGAGAGCCGTGTTCCTACTATCGAAGGTGCGGCACGAAGATTTGCGTTTCGGAGGAGCGGTGCGAAAGCAATCTACCAGCCCGCAGCACCCGCAAGGGAACTTCCCTTGCGGGTGTTGGGAAGAGCTCCGAGATCACTTCACGGTGAGCAACTTGTCTTCCTTCGGGAAGGTTTCCAGCACCAGGCCCTTCCAGTGAAGTTCCTGCGGCACCGTGTTCGAGTGCAGTTGCAGGCCGATCGGGCCTTCCTTGATGCGGTCCGGGAGCGGGTCGCGCCAGTCCACGACCGCGGTGCCGTTGATCGCGACCCGGACGCGGTTACCCTGCGCCAGAATCTCGATGTCGTTCCAGTCGTGCTGCTTGCCGACCTTCTTCGCGGGGCCGCCGTCAACACCCAGCCCGTTGCGACCGAACAGGTCGTACATGCCGTACCCGGACGGGAACATCACCAGGTGCCCCGCGTAGGTGTGCTTCGTGCGATCCTTCTCCGGGTCTTTGCTCACGTCCGGCTTCACGGTGCCCCAGAAACTCACGCCCGAGTGCATTTCGGACGTGACCAGCTTCGAAGCGAACGTGAGCCGGAAGTCGGTGTATTTTTTCTTCGTGAGCAGGTACGTGCTGAACTTCAGTCCCTCTGTGTTCTTCGCGATGATCACGCCTTCCTTGACCGACCACAGGTCGGAGTAACCTTCCCAGCCGTCGAGGGTTTTCCCGTCGAACAACTTGATCGTTTCCGTCTTCCCCTCGCGGGGTTTCACAACGGGGACTTCCTTCTTGTCAACGGGCTTCTTCTCCTGACCGACCGCGACACTAGCGGCCAGCGCGAGCAGCAGCGGAACGAACAGACGCATTTCGGAACTCCAGGCAGAGAGGTAATGAGGTTGGGCGAACGCGACTGGCCGATGATACCACACCGGAAAGGGAGTTGGGCTTGTGGTCGCGAGTAATTTCGCCGTAAGAATTCGGGTCCGAATTCAGACCCGGAGCCGCGACCCATGAAGACCGCGACCACACTTGTGCAGTCCGCGCTGAAGGTGTTCAACCTGCGGCTCGTGCGCCGCAACCGGTTCGACCGGCTGTGCGGCGTGCTCGACTCGCGCATCACCGAAACCGGGTGGCTCGTGCGCGACATCCCCGCGTGGTACGAACCGGTGGCCGGCGAACCGGGCGTGAATCTTGCTCTGCGCGACCTGATCAAGCCCGGCGACGTGTGCTTCGACGTGGGGGCGTTCGACGGCGCGCTGGCGCAGGTGATGTCGCGCGCGACCGGGCCGCGTGGCACGGTGTGCGCGTTTGAAGCCAACCCTGGGATGCTGCCGAAACTCACCAACAACTGTAGCGCGAACGTGCTGAACAACGTCCACCTGACACATGCGGCCGTGTGGCACACGACCGGCGAATGGGTCACGATGCTCATCCCGCCCGGCGTGCCGGCCGCGGCAACTGTGACCGGCACCGTCAACGCGGACACACGCCAGTTAGCGATTCCCACACTCGCGTTGGACGACTTCGCCGAGCGCCACGGGCTGTTCCCGAACGTGGTGAAGATGGACATCGAAGGCGCGGAGTTTAATGCCCTCAAGGGCTTCGCGCGCTGCCTCGCACGCCGCAAACCGCACCTCGTACTCGAACACCGGACGCACGAGATGCACGCGATCGACCTCGTGCGCGAACTGGGTTACGAGGTGTTCGACTGCGCCTCCTACGAAGACATCCGCGAAGCGAAAGACTTCCCCGCTGGTTCGTCGATTCGGAACGTGGTCTGCGTCCACCGTGACCGGTTGCACGAAACCGCTTACACGGGCCGGAAGCCGCGGCGTGCCGTGAAGGAGTTCGCGGGCGCGGAACTGACGCGGCCCGACGCAATGACCTACGAACTGCAACTCCGTTTGCCCGCAGGCCGGTACGTTGCGGAACTCGATGTCAGTGCGGACGCGGACAGCACGCTTGCCTACGACGTGAGCTTCGACCGCGCGCTGCGAGGCAAGTGGCACGTGACCGCGTGGTGGTTCCTGGCGAACGCTCGCGACCTGCCGTTTCACTTACCCCGCGAAACGACGGTCACGCTTCGCGTGTCGCACGTGGAAGGGCCGGGCGCAATGCGGTTGGACCGGTTGAAGTTGTTCGCGGTGGACGGCGTGACACCGGTGCCGAGTTTGGGCGAAGTGATGTGAAGTGCGTGGTCCGGTTACCGTAAACGCTCTCGGGTAGGTTGTGCTGCACAACCTACCCGAGAGCCAAGACGAAATGCCCTTACTCCGCACGGGCCTTCTTGAGCTTCTCGCTCACCTTGCGGCGGCGCTCGCCGTCGCGCTTCGACAGGTCTTCGTGCTTGAGCGCCTTCTCCCACGCGGCGATGGCCTCTTTCTTCTGACCAAGCGCCATGTGACAGTCCGCGAGGTGGTCCCAGATTTCCAGGTGGCTGCCGTCATCGTCGTCGGCCGCGGCTTCCTTCAGCGGGACCAGCGCCTCCTTGTATTTCTTCTGCTTGAACAGCACCCAGCCGAGGCTGTCGAGGTACGCGGCGTTCGCCTTCACCTCGTCGAGTTTCCCTTCCTTCTTGAGCTTCTCTTTTTCTTTCTTGTCGAGGTCGATAGCGTCCTTGATCAGCTTCTCGGACTCCGCAAGGTTCATGTCGTTGTCGCACCAGATGAACCCGAGATCGTTCTTGTACGTGGGGTTGTCCGGGTTCCGCTTGATGAGCGCCTGGAGGTGCTTCGCGGCCTTGTCGATCTCCTTGTTATCAACGTGCAACCCGGTAAGGATGTACTGCGTGCGGTCCTTGATCATGTCCTTCGTTTCGGGCTTCAGACGCTTGTTCGCGTCGAGCTTTTCGAGCGAGTTGGTGTAGGCCTCGATAGCGGCCGGCAGTTTGCCCTGTTCGCGGAGCACCCAGCCCTTGAGTTGGATGAAATACCAGCCGCCCTTGTCGAGTTCGATGAGCGTGTCGGAGAGCTTCAGCGCCTCGTCGAACTTCCCTTCCTTGGCGGTCGATTGCACGAGCCGTTCAAGGATGAACGGCTTTTCCTGCTCGTACTCTTCTGTCCCCATGTCGTCGAGGTACTTCTGGCACGTCTCGGACACGAGAGCGTACTTCTTGTTATCCCAGTACAGGTCGATGAGGCCCTTATAGGCCTGAACCATCTTGCTGCCGCTCTTGAGCTTGGTCGCGGCCTCAACGAGGAACTCGTAGAACGGTTCGGCCACCTCGTACTGCTTGTTGAAGTGCGCGAGCCGGGCGATCATGATCCCGCCGTTGAAGTTGAAGGGGTTCTCCTTGCCCTTCGCCTCCTTCAGCATCTTGCCGGCCTCAGTCACCAGTTTCTTCGCCTTCTCCTTGTCCTTCACCAGCGAGCGCAGTTTTTCGAGTTGCGCGTCGTCGCCGGTGACGGAGTTAAGCTTGAGCAACTCCTCGCGCAGCGGGTCTTTCTTGTCGTCGGCACCGCGTGCCTGCGCGTTGAGCAGGGCCGCGAACCCGATCGTGGCGATCACCAGAACCGCCCGTCGCACTCCCGCAAATCTCATGGCGCTCCTCCAAAAGGAAGCTGGCGAAACTCTACCAGTAGTAACGATTCTACCGACGCGGTGTAACCGGTGCCATGCCGCTTTCGGCGCGAGTGGGTGGCCCGCCGTTGGCGCATACAATCCCGAGTAGTTCGTTGCATCTCAAGGTAGGTCACTCGCTCCGCGAGTGACACCTTCGGGACGGACACAACGCACCACGGCCACCCCAGCGCGCAACTCGCGGAGCGAGTTGCCTACCTTGAGATGCAACGAACTACTCGCGTGGTCTGGAGCATGTACCTCAGTGGAGGATCAGGATGAAGACGTTCGCACTGGCAGTGGGATTCGTTGCGTGCTGTTCGCTGGTGGCACGCGCCGACGAGAAGACCGACCTGACGGGCAAGTACGTGCTGGTGACCGGCAAGAAGAACGGCGCCGCGGTGGACGAAATCGCGAAGCGAGCGGAGTACTCCGCGACCGCTGACAAGTTCACCATCAAGGGCGGCGACATGAAGTTCGTGATGAGCTACAAGATCGACACGAAGGTGACCCCGGCCGCGATCGACATGGAGATCCTTGAAGGACCGGACGGAACGAAGGGATCGAAGGCCGTGGGCATCATCGAAGTGAAAGGCGACCTGGTGAAACTGGCCTACTCGCTGGACAAGGAGAAGCGGCCGAAGGACTTCGACGGCAAGACCGGCTTCTACTGGGAATTGAAGAAGGAAAAGGCGAAGTAACCCCACGATTCGCGTCGTCGCCACCGACGACGCGAATCAACTCCCCCTCTCACCACACTACCCATGTCACGCTTCGCAATCGCGGCACTCGCGCTCGGCGCCCTTGTCATCGCTTCCGCTCCGGCGGATGAGAAGTTGAAGGGGATCGCGTGCCGGTCCGTTCACCTCGGCTACCCGGCACCGGAAGGGGTCGCGTTCTACAACGAGATGGCTGTCGAGAAGTCCGCGGACGGCACGTACTTCATGGCCGCGGGGTGGGGCAAAGGGTATTTCGGCATCCAAGAGCTCGCGAACGGGAAGAAACTCGTGCTGTTCTCCGTGTGGGATCCGACTTCCGGTGATGACCCCAAGAAGGTGGAGGAAACAAAGCGCGTGAAGATGCTCCACAAGGACGAAGCGGTGCGCGTGCAGCGGTTCGGCGGTGAGGGCACTGGCGGGCAATCGTTCTTCGACTACGAATGGAAGACCGGTGAGACGTACCGCTTTCTCGTGACTGCGAAGCCCGACGGCGACACCCGCACCGCGTACAGCGGTTACTTCTTCGTGCCCGAAAAGAAGGAGTGGAAGCACCTGGTCACGTTCTCAACGATCACGAAAGGCGATCTGCTCAAGGGCTGCTACTCGTTCGTCGAAGACTTCCGCCGGAACAAAGTCTCCACGACGAAGGAGCGATGCGCGACCTTCGGGAACGGCTGGATCAAGCCCGCGAAAGGCGAATGGGTTCCGCTCGACAAGGCGCGGTTCACCGCGGACGCAAACCCCGTGCTGAACATCGACGCGGGCGCGACCGCGGGGCGCTACTTCCTCGCAACCGGCGGGGACATCGAGAACAAGACCACGAAACTGAAGGAACAAATCGCGCGCGACAAGGTGAAGTCAGAAGCAAAGCCGCCCGCGGACCTGCCTTCGCCACAGTGACGAGTAGCGAGTCACGAGTCACAAGCAAAATGCGAAACAGAAGAAGCCGACGAGAGTCCTCGCCGGCTTCTTCTGTTTCGCTCCCAACTCGCAACTTACTCCTCCAGGAACTTCTTGAACTCGACCTGATAGCATGTCGTGTTGCTGTTGCCGCAGAAGAGGTACTTGCTGTCGGGGCTGAACGCGAGCGACTGCACCGGGCAATCGAACGCGCGGGCCACCAACTGACGGCCGCTCAGCACGTCCCAGCACCGCACGGTGCCATCGTCGTCGCCGCTCAACAGGTAACTGCCGTCGGGGCTGAACACCACCACGTTGATGTTCTGCTGATGGCCGCCGAACACGAACATGGTGTGCTGCGTCTCCGCGTCCCACACGTACACCGCGTCGTCGAGACCGGCGCCCGCGAGGTACTTGCCCTGCGGGTCGAACGCGAGCGAGGTCACGCCCGTGTCGAAGGTGCAGAGTTTCTCCCGCGTCGTGATGTCCCACACGCACACCGCGCCGTCGCGCTCACTGGTGGACATGTAATCGACGCCACCGCACGCGATCAACTTGCCGTTTGGGTGGAACGCGAGCGTCTCGAGGGTGCAGGCGTCGGCCGCTTCGACAATGATGAAATCTGGTTGGCCGGTCTCGCAGTTCCAGAGCCACACGAGGCCGTCGGCCGTGCTGGTGTGCGCGAGCGTCTTTGAGTCCGGGCTGAACGTGATGAACCCAATGGGTGGCTTGGTCGCTTCGAGCGATGCGGCGAGATGCCCGTCGGTCACGTTCCAGAGTTGGGTGAAGTGGTCGGTGCCGCCGATGCCGAGCCACTTCCCGTCCGGGCTGGTTGCGACCGAGAACGCCGGGCACAGGTTTGTAGGGGCGACCTCGTCCCCGGTGTCAACGTCCCACACGCGCACGTTCGCTGAGCCTGAACTTGCGAGACGTAGGGGGGCGTGGGGGGTCTTCCCACCACTCTCAAGGGGGGCGTGGGGGGGCGAACCAGGAAGGACCGCGATCGCGTGCCGGCCGCGTGGGTTCGGTCCGGCAATCAGTTTTCCCTCGCGCACGTCCCACACATGAACCACGCGATCCACGCCGGCACTCGCGAGTTTCGTTCCATCGGGGCTGAAGGCGAGGCACTTGATTTCGTCGTTGTGACCGCGCAGAACCGGGCCGCGTGTGGCGGATTCTGCGTCGAGCCACAGGTGAATGTCGAAGTCCGAGTCGGCGCACGCGAGGTACTTGCCGTCCGGGCTGAACGCGACTGTCACCACTTGGTCCGCGTGGCTGTTGAGCAGCATGAGCGGGTCCAGATGCGGCGGGCGCCACACACGCGCGGACGTGTCCCAGCCCGCGGAGACGAGTAGCGTCGAATCAGGACTCCACGCGAGCGCGGGAACGCGGTCGGTGTGGCTCCTCAGTTCGGCAACGAGTTGGTGGGTGACCGTGTCCCACACGCGTACCAGAAGGTCTTCGCCCGCGGTAGCGACGAACGCGCCATTCGGCGAGAACGCCACCGCCGCGACACCCTTTCGCGGGTGCGCCGCGATTTCGCTGATGAACCTGTTCGCGGTGGTGTCGCAGAAACGGAGTTTGCCGTCGTCGTGCCCGCTGGCAACGGTGCGGCCGTCCGCGCTGAACGCGATGGCCGTGACCCAGGCATCTTCGTCGCCGCGTTGTTCGATGCGACTGACGAGCTGACCGGTACTCACGTCCCACAGGAGGAGATCGTCGTTCCCGCTGGCGAGCAGTTTCGCGCCGGGGCCGAAGCACCACAGCGTTTCGAGATCGCTGAGGTAGTGCCGGGCGAGCAACCGCCCGTCAGGCGTCCAGTGCCGCAGGACGCCGCTCTCATCAATAGAGAACAGCGAGCCATCGGCGGCGAACGTGATGCCCGCGATGTCGCCGTCGGTGTGGAATCGCGGTTCGCCGAACACGCGATTCACGAGCGGTGACGGACGCACGGGGCCAGTGTTTTCGGTATGTAGGGGAGCGCGTGTGGACATGAAAGCCCTTACGTCGAGGCGGTCTTGGTGCCGATGTCGCGGCAGAGAGGCGCGGAACCGGTGATGCGAGTCTAGAACAGCGATTTCGGATGGGGCGAGAAAAACAACCGGAGTTGCTGGAAAAATCGGTGGATCGCGTACATGTGATTGGGACTAAATTATTGTCACACCTGAACTTCGTGCGCCAATACGAGAAACGCAAACGCATTGAGTCGGAAAAAGGAACCGAGAAATCGGGTGAACCCCGAGAACCGCGGGCGAATGAGGCTCGGCGAGTTAGCCACAGTTTCCAGGCACGATGGGCTGCCGAGTTCGTGACACGACAGTTCGCGACGCCACACCGGAAACGCATTGCCACAAAGGGTGTTGCGTCGGTGCCGTCGTTCCGATACCTGCGCGCCTACAGTAACTCAACATCGGTTAACGGGGTGGCAGATGGACTGGCCGGGATTCGTTCGGCGACACTTGCTCGCCGACGGTCGGATCAGCGACGCCGAAACCGCGATCATCCGGCGGGCGGTGCTGGCGAACAACAAGGTGGACCGTGAGGAGGTCGCGTTCCTCCTCCGACTCAAACGGGAGGCGAACAGCGTCCACCCCGACTTCGACAAGTTCCTTTTTCAGATCGTCCGCTCGGTCGTCCGGGCCGACGGGGTCATCTCGGACACGGAAACCCAGTGGCTCCGCGAGGTGATAATGTCGGACGGGCAAGCGAGTGGAGCGGAGCGGGAGTTCATCACCAGACTGCGTTCGGAAGCCGGCAGTGTCGGGAAAGAATTCGAGCGACTGCACACCGAAGTGATGCAGGTGCAGCAGACAGATTTCTGGGGGTAAGCGAGCGGGTGTCGTTCCCGCTTACGGGCACATCGTGGTGTTCGTGGCGACGGAACTTCTACGCCACCACGAGCGAGCGTTCTGGGTCGTTCGCCACTGTTGACCGCGTTGTTCCAGTGCGTCGAGGCTGGCTTGCAACTCGCCCCGTTTACTTTCGAGCATGGACTCGTCGGCGTCTGGCTCGACCGTGATCGGTGGGGCAAACACAACCAGCGCCCGGCTGAACGGCTTCGGGACGCTCATCCGGTCCCAGCTACCCAGAGTCCAACTGCGCGACGCAACACAGGCGAAGGGCAGAATTGGTTGGCCGGTTTTCTTGGCGAGCAGAACCGGACCCATCTTCGCGACGTGCCGCGGTCCCTTGGGGCCATCGACGGTGAAGGCCGCAGGGTACCCCTGACGTACCAATCGGATCATCTCGATCAGTGCGCCGATGCCCCCTCGCGTCGAGGAACCGCGCACCACGCCGTAACCAAACCGCTGGATACAACGGGCGATGTACTCGCCGTCGAGACTCTGGGAAGTCATCACGACGATGTTCCGGCGACGGAATACGTGCGTCGCCAGAGCGATGCAGTCGTGCCAGAAAGAGTAGATGGGAAGCCGGTCGCCGTGGGTGGCTGACTCCCAGTGTTCTCGACCCTCGAACTCGAAACGGATCGTGTGGGCGAGCGCATTAAGAAAGGCCTTCATTCCGCGACTGACAGCGCGAATCGTGAGGCGTTGTTGGAAGGAGTAGCCCGACAGGTCGCTGAACTGGAACGCCCGGGGCGTCGCCTCATCCGCGGCCGTTCGCGGAGTGGCTTGCTCGGCATGCATTAGGGGGGGCGAAGACCCGCTCATCGATTGTCTCAGGGCAGTTTGAAGCAGGTCGCGCGGGCAGTAACATTTGAAAGCGTTTCATCCTGTATCGACTCCCGGAGACTTCTCACAACAGCGAAATGCGACATAATCAGAAAAAGTCGCGTAACCGGAACAGCCTGCGATGCAACGTGGGCGAGATGGGAAGGACAAGGTGTTGGGACGGGCCGGAAGTGGCAGTGACGCCCGCCCGCGCAGCGAGACTGCACCGCAGACGATGCGCGGCGCGGGCGGCAAAAAGTGTCTGTCGCGGACGTTTCCGGCTCGTCAAACACGAACTCGGGAGAGCATTGCGATGCGCCTGTCTGTTCTGCTCCTCATTCCCCTTTTGGTTCGCAGTGCCATGCCCGCAGCCGAACCGCCCACGCCCAAAGGCGACACACTCACACGAGAGTGGGCGTCTGCGTTCGCGAAGCTCGCGCTCAAGGGCGCGAAGAAGGAGTATCCCAACAAGCCCGGACACGTACTCCTCGACGACAAGGACGCCAAGACGCCCAAGGCGCTGCACCCGGCGTTCTACGGGTGCTACGACTGGCACTCCGCGGTCCACGGACACTGGATGCTCGTTCGCGTACTGCGGGCGCACCCCGCTCTGCCGGAGTCGAAAGACATCCGCGCTGTGCTCGCGGAACACCTCACCGCTGCGAATATCAAAGCCGAGGTGGAGTACTTCAACCGGCCAGAAGCGAAGTCGTTCGAGCGGCCCTACGGCTGGGCGTGGTTGCTCAAACTCGCGGAGGAACTGCACACGTGGGACGATGCCGAGGCGCGAACGTGGTCAAAGAATCTCAAGCCGCTCGCGGAACTGATCGCGAACCGCTACATCGAGTACTTCCCGAAGCAGACGTATCCGATCCGCGCTGGGGTCCACGCGAACACCGCGTTCGGCCTCACGTTCGCCCACGACTACGCGAAGACCACCGGCAACAAGAAACTGCAAGAGTTGATCGAGGAGCGGGCGAAAGCCTACTACGCGAAGGACGTGGATGCGCCCGCGCGGTGGGAACCTGATGGCGCTGACTTTCTCTCGCCGAGCCTGTGTGAAGCGGACCTGATGCGCCGCGTGCTTCCGCCCGCGGAGTTCTCGCGGTGGTTCCACAAGTACCTGCCCGGTGCCGTGAAGGGCGAACCTGCGAACCTGTTCGCGCCAGCAACAGTAACCGACCGCACCGACCCGCAACTCGTTCACCTCGACGGGTTGAACCTGAGCCGCGCGTGGTGCCTACGAGGCATCCTCACCGCGCTGCCGAAGGATGATGCAGCACGCAAGACGCTGGCCGCGTCCGCGGCAAAGCACTCCGAAGCCGGGTTGAAGCATGTCTCCAGTGGTGACTACGCCGGCGAGCACTGGCTCGCGTCGTTCGCGGCGTGGATGCTGTCGCTGCCCGCACCTGAGTGATCCTACTCGACGTAACTGTCCGCGGTGGCACAAGAATGGGTGGCTTCGAGATCAACCGAGAGTTGGTCATCGAGAGGCAATCGAAGGGCGCACGGACCGACCCGTGCAGCCCGCCCCGGAAGAACTGGGCGGAACGGATCGCACAGTTCGCGCGAAAGTGAATGTGGGAAAGGGAAGAAACACGCAGTTGGCAACGGAATTCTGAGCGGGGAGTCGATTTTTCCGCTTGGATTGCCGAAACACTGTGTGTAGATTGTGTGAAGGAAATGTGTGCGAACCGGGTAGATTCGTTCTCAATTCGTACTAAGCTCAAGCGGAATCGCGTTTTGGGTTCTGTGACGAATGCGAGCGGTCGCCGGTTTCGGACGCGGTTTTCGCCGGTTATTCGGCGGAATCGACTCGGGCGAGTGCCCAACACGCAGCGTGGAGCTGAAGACGAGGGGATGGTGAGATGGCAACAGCGCAGTGGACGAAGGACGAATGCGGAACCCGCGATTGGATCGGGGATGGGGTTCTGCAACTCGGTGCGATGACCGGGGCCGCGGTGGGTGCGCTCGCGGGCGTGAGTCTCGCGGGCGATCTGACCAGCGGAACTTACCTGACGGCGATTCTGGGCGCCGCGGGGACGGTTCTGGGGAGCGTCTCGTGCGCGCTGGCCGGAAAGTACCTTCTGTTACCACTGTGGGCCGCGATGTTGGGCGTGTCACCGAACAATCGCCCGTGACCGCGAAAGCGGACAGCAACGAGTCACCCGAAGGGGCCAGCGGATGCCGGCCCCTTCGCTTTTGTGTAGGTCATTTCGGCGAGACGAAGCGGTGGTGGCTTCCCGATTCGTGCCGCGTGCGGTATCTTCATCTCCGCTTCGCGCGGAGGTGTCATGCGATATCGGACGATTGTTCTTGCTCTCGGTTGCGTCGTGTTGGCGACACTCATCGCCGCTGGCGCAGCGGTGCGCGCGTTGCGCCCGACCTTGGTGCCGCCCGCGTGGGCGACCGATTACGACGTGAACGCCACGACACCGGAAACGATCGCACCAGGCACAGTTGTGGACCGGTCCGCGCCGGAGGGTTGGTCGCACCTTGTCATCAAGAGCCTGCCGCGTGTGCGGTTGAGCGAAGTGGAGCGAGTGCCGAGCGTCCCCATCATCGGGCGCGATCTGACCGTGCGCATGGTCGGGTGGATGTTCACCGCGTTCACTGCGGATGTGGTGAAAGAGCGTCAGGGCGTACACACGCGATACCGGCTCCGCGCGATCGGGTTGGGGTTGGGCACGAACGCGAAAGGGTGCGACGTGGTCGTGACGACGGAAACCGCACGGCAACATGGCGTGGAGATGAACTTTATCAAGGACGAGGTTCTGACCACCGGCTACCGGATTCAGAAGCAAGCCGTCATCCCGGTACACGGTCCGTCGTTTGCGATCCTCGACACGCCCGTAATCTCCCGCTGCGGGGATCGTCACCGCACAATCCGCTATCGTTACGCACTGCTCGTGGACACGAAAACAGGCACGCTCGATGTGCTGCTCTGGCTTCTCGGTGGCGACGGCGGCGAATGCGCTGATCTGACACGTGTCGTGTGGATCGAGCCAAACTGCATCGACGAGGCGGAGTTGGTTCCTGATCCCAAAGAGTTCGACGGCGGGCGGCCCTCGGACCTGTCGTTCGCGGTGGACAAACTGCCCCCGTATCGGGTAGAGATGCCGCTCTTGCCCGAACTGCGCGAACTGGCCGGGAAGACGAAATTCACCCCCGACGAGGCTCATGCCCTCGAAGACGGCTTGCGGAAAATGACGGCGCAATCTCGTCCCTAATCCTCTGGAAGCCTACCCAAAATGAACGCGATAATTCGTGCCGCGCTGGCGATCACCCTTCTCGGCCCTCTTCTTTCCGTGGCCGCGCAACCCGCGGCGCCCGCCAAGCACGACGAACAGAATCCGCTGTTCAAGCGGTTGGTAGAGGACGGTCTCGAAGTCGGCCCCAAAGTGAAGACCAAGTTCCCCGCGCCGACCATGGCCGACGGCCTCGAAGCGAAGAAGCAGACCGAGATCATCAAGGGGTTGATCGCGAAGGACTACGCGTATGACGAGTTCACGCGCGTGTCCGTGCTCGCCCCGCAACTGATGAAGATTCGGGACGTCGCGGGCGCGGACCCGAAGACCCCCGCGCGCGGGGTGGACGTGTGGTTCGTGGTCCACGGCGATGTCAAGTTGCTCGACGACGACAAGTTCCTCGACAAGCTCCTGACCGCGGGGAAGGCCGGCGGGGGCGGAGGGAAGGGCGGACCGCTCGATCCCAAAGAACTCGCCGCGCGGAACATCGTCATCAAGAAGGGCGACGAGAAGCGAGAGAGCTACGGCACGATCGAGTTCGACTTTTTGGAGAAAGTGCGGCTCAAGGCGACCGGGCACGCGATGTGGAGCCGCAACGACACCTCCATCGTGGCCGCGGCCGAGATCGACCCGCGGTTCCTGAACGACAAGGAGTTCCCGAACCAGTGGCGTTCAATCACGAAGGACACCGGCGCGGTGAAAATCGGCGACCCGAACCCGTGGAGTGGGGCCGCGATGTACGTGAAAGTGACCAAACTTGCGGAACCAGCGGGCGCGATGTTCGTTGAGCAGCACATCGTGTTTGTCGAACCCAAGGGCTGGTTCGACGGAACCAACCTGCTCGGCTCGAAGTTGCCCATCGCGGTGCAAGACAATGTCCGCACCATGCGGAGGGAGTTCCTGAAGAAGAAGTGACGAGTCGCGAGTAACGCGTAACGAGCAAATGCAGAAAACCGGAGCCATTTCGCTCTTGATCTTCTGCATTTGCTCGTTACGCGTTGCGCGCCTCGTTTAGCGGGGCTTGTTCGGACCGCCGCCGCGTGGGCCGTTGAGGAACGAGTTCACCCGCTGCTTCAACTTGCGATGTGCCGTGGTGCTGCCGTTGGCGAGTTGGAGTGCGTCCCGCACGTTCAGCCCTGGGTCGGGGAACGGCAACTTCGCGAGTGCGTCATCGACCTCGCCCACGAGCGAGTACTTGGTATCATCGCCGGCGTTTACCTCAATGCCCAGCGCGCGCAAGGATTCGAGGTCGCGGTAGAACCCGCGGACGTCGAGCTTGAGGCGCCGGAGAAGTGACGCCCGCGTCTGCGGGCTGCCACGGAGCAGCGTGAGCAGGCGGTACAGGCGCGCCGCCCGGAGTGAGGTGAGCGAAGCCGCGGAGGCGTCCACCTTTTTCCTCCCCATAGAGTCGCCTCCGTGCAGTGCGGTGGAGGGACCGTGCGTCTGGGCGTGCCGCCGATCACTCGGCAGCGAAACCGCGGTCGCCCGTCCTCTGGGCGCCGCACATGTGACTGACCGCGTCGAACGGGCGTGGCGATGGGTTGATGGTAGAGACGCCGCACGGGGAAAGCAAGCGCCGCTACACGGATTGAGGTGCGGCGAGTGCTGCGTCCCGCGTGAGTGACAACGCGTTGTCACTCACGCCACCGAGGAGGGCGTAGTTACCTGTGTACCCGCGAGCGCCTCCGTATCAGTTCGTCCACGACGGTGCCGACCAGGAGCGTCACACCCACCACTGCGGGGATCACGTCGCTCTTGTCGCCGCGGAAGTTCACGATGCTTTCGATGATCGGCAGCACCATCGCGCCCAATACCATCCCCACTGCTGTACCCTCGCCCCCTTTCAGGCTGCAGCCGCCCAGCACTGCGCCAAGGATCGCGTACAGTTCCCAGCCCAGACCGGCGTTGTCGGACTGAACCGACGGTGAGTTGAGGAACAACAGCACGCCCACCAGCGCCGCCAGCGCCGAACACGCGACGTACACTACCACGCGGTGCCGGTCCACGTTCACCCCCGCGTACTTCGCGGCCAGTTCGCTGTGTCCGATCGCGTACCAGTAGCGCCCGTATGCAGTGCGGTGCAGGAAGAATCCCACCACCGCCGCGAGAACTACCAGCAAGATGAATTGCGCCGGGAACAGCAATTCGCCGTCGGTCGGAGCCTTGCCGATCAGGAGGTATCGCAGGTATCGCAGTGACTCGTTGAATTCCGGATGTGCCTGTGCAACGCGCGACATGCTGACGGTGTCGCCGAGCAACCGCGCGACGCCGCGAAAGATGAACATGCCGCACAGCGTCACGAGGAACGGTTGCAGTCGGAGTCGCGTAATGAGCAACCCGTTCACGAGTCCGACACCCGCGCCGAACAGCACAACGATCGGCACCGCGACGTACGGGTGAACGCCGCGGCTCATCAGCACGCCGAATAGCACGGCGCCGCACGCGACCACCGAGCCGATGGAGAGGTCGATGCCACCAGTGATGATAATCAGCGCCGCGCCGAGCGTGATGATCCCGTACTGGCCCTGGTAGTTGGCCACGTCGATCAGGTTGCCGACCTCGCCGGCCTTCTCGTGCGATGAGAACAGCGCGCCGTAGAGCACCAGCACCAGACCCAGCACGCCCAGAATCCGCTTCATGTCGCACTTCCCCCGGTCGCGAGTCGCATCACCGCTTCTTCGGTTAACTTCGTGCCGGTCAGTTCGCCAGCCACGCGACCCTCGTGCATCACCACGACGCGGTCGGACATGCCGAGCAACTCTTCCATGTCGCTGGTGATCATCCACACCGCGACGCCCTGCCCCGCGAGTTCGTCCACCAGTGCGTAAATCTCGGCCTTCGCGCCGACGTCCACGCCGCGGGTCGGC